>OGDN01000023.1_pt1 | contig 245019 bp, 185 predicted proteins | sample 1570271 | NCBI WGS metagenome assembly OGDN01 (sample SAMEA4384481, study PRJEB24528) | human gut metagenome | reverse complement strand
AAAACGTAATACAATCAATTGCTTTATTAAAACGTTGCAAAGGTATGTACTTTTTAAATACGTTGTTCTCTAAACCCCAACTTTTTTTATATTTTTTTTGGAGCTCAGGCTGTTTCTATAGCATTTGGCATGTTTAATAACATATTAATCTTCTGCTATACTATTATATAAGTATCTTTTAATGCTTTTCTTAGGTGTTTTCTCAAATTCAGTGGGGTAGAGTTGAATTTGGCTCACTTTCTCGTAAGCGGCAACACTATTATTCAGGTTCTTCAGGTTCTCGTCCATAATGGTTTTTAAATTTTCCGGCTGGTTCAATCCCAGCGAATCCAGAGATTCGTAATCAGCATAGACCAGAGCGACTAGTCTTTTGTTGCGTTCAATCACCAGACTTTCCAGAATGAAAGGCATATTATTGAGGCGCGCTTCGATTTCTTCGGGGAAGATGTTTTGACCGCTTGAACTGAGGATCATGGTCTTACTGCGTCCACGGATGAACAGATTATTATTTTCATCCAATGTACCCAAGTCACCGGTCCGTAGCCAGCCATCTTCGGTAAACACTTCTTTGGTAGCTTCCGGGTTTTTGTAATAACCGGCCATAACGTTTTCACCACGTACCTGGATTTCTCCGAGAAGAGCTTCCGGATTTTCTTTATAGATACGTGCTTCCATGATGTCGAGCACACGTCCTGAAGAAGTCGGTACAAACTCATTCCACGGTGCATAACTGATGAGTGGCGCACATTCTGTCATTCCGTAGCCGATGGTGAAAGGAAACTTAATACGATGAAAAAATTCTTCCACTTCTGGGTTCATGGCAGCACCGCCAATGATTACCTCCTTGAAACGCCCACCCAAAGCATCTACCAGTTTTTTGCGGATTTGTCCGTAAATCTGTCCGTCGAGTAACGGAATGCTGAGTGCCCATTTCATAGGTTTCTTATTAATGATAGGCTGAATAACATTTTTGTATATCTTTTCAATGACAAGAGGTACAGTAATAATCAGGTTAGGTTTTACTTCCTCAAAAGCTTTCATCAAGATTTTGGGAGAAGGGACTTTTCCTAAAAGAGTGACGTGCGTACCTACGGCAGTTGCGGTCAGGAAATCGAATGCGCAGCCGTATGCATGAGCCAACGGAAGGAATGACAGTACTTTGTCTCCTTTCTCCAGCAAGTGTGTACGTATTCCGAAGGTGACGTTACCCGCGAGGTTGTTTCCTGTAAGCATGACGCCTTTACTGAAACCTGTGGTACCGGAGGTATAATTCAGCAACATAATCTTGTCATTCGACAAGTCGGTATATACAACATCTTCCCGGTGAAATCCTTTGGGGTAAGTTTCTTGCATTTCATTATCCAGATGCTTAAGGAAACGCTGGATCGTTTCACCGTCACGCTGATATAAACAGCGGAAATCGGTCAGCGAGAAAACTCCCCGCAGTCCTGTCAGCCGTTCTTCTTCCAAATGTTCCCAGATGGCGTCGCTGGTGAAGAGGAAAGTCGACTCGGAGTGGTTCACAATGTGATGAACATCGTTCGGGTTAAAGTCTTGCAGGATAGGAACTACGATACCTCCGTATGTAATCGTTGCCATATAAGCAATGCACCAACGGGCATTGTTCTTGCCGATGATGGAAATCTTATCCCCCCGGCGAAGGCTGCAATGCTTGAACAACAAGTGCAATTTGGCAATTTCCTGTGCCACTTGCCCGTAGGTATAACTCTCATCTTCCCCATAATCAGTGTAGCAGGGAAGGTCCCAATTCTCACGGAAACTATGCTCATATAGTTTGATAAAGTTCTCTTGTATCATTGCACAAATATTAGTTGAGTGTGCAAAAGTAGGAAAAATAGATTAATAATGTATATATTTGCACCTGAAATGTGAAGATGCTCATGATAGATACCAATATATTTCAAGATAAGACAGCGGTTTATTATACGTTGGGTTGCAAATTGAACTTTTCCGAAACCTCTACTATCGGTAAGATTTTGCGGGAAGCCGGGGTACGTACAGCACGTAAGGGAGAAAAGGCTGATATTTGTGTGGTGAACACCTGTTCGGTGACGGAAGTGGCGGATAAGAAGTGCCGCCAAGCCATTCATCGGCTGGTAAAGCAGCATCCGGATGCTTTCGTGGTGGTGACAGGCTGCTATGCCCAGTTGAAGCCCGATACGGTAGCAAAGATAGAAGGAGTGGACGTAGTGCTTGGTGCCGAGCAGAAAAAAGATCTGCTTCAATATCTCGGTAATCTCCGGAAACATGAAAACGGGGAAGCCTACACTTCGGCCCTGAAAGATATCCGTTCGTTTGCTCCTTCCTGTTCGCGCGGCGATCGTACCCGTTTTTTCTTGAAGGTGCAAGACGGATGCGATTATTATTGTTCTTATTGTACAATCCCCTTTGCCCGTGGCCGAAGCCGTAACGGTAGCATTGCTTCTATGGTAGAGCAAGCCCGCCAGGCTGCAGCGGAAGGTGGAAAAGAGATCGTGCTGACCGGTGTCAATATCGGTGATTTCGGGAAAACGACCGGAGAGTCCTTTTTCGATTTGGTGAAAGCTTTGGACGAAGTAGAAGGTATCGAGCGCTATCGCATCTCCTCCATCGAACCGAATTTGCTGACGGATGAGATTATAGAATATGTAGCCCGCTCCAGGCGTTTTATGCCTCACTTCCATATTCCGTTGCAGTCCGGCAGCGACGAAGTGCTACAACTGATGCGCCGTCGATATGATACGAAATTATTCGCGTCGAAAGTGAAGAAGGTGAAGGAAGTGATGCCCGATGCATTTATAGGCGTGGACGTCATTGTAGGCACGCGCGGTGAAACGGACGAATATTTTGAGCAGGCTTACGAGTTTATCAAGGGGCTGGATGTGACGCAACTCCATGTATTCAGTTATTCCGAACGTCCCGGTACACAAGCTCTGAAAATAGATCATGTCGTTTCTCCCGAAGACAAGCACCGTCGCAGCCAGCGATTGTTGCAATTATCGGAAGAGAAGACGCATGCTTTCTATGCCCGTCACATCGGGCAGACCATGTCTGTCTTGCTTGAACGTTCCAAGCCCGGAACTCCGATGCATGGCTTCACTTCGAACTATATCCGGGTGGAAGTGCCCCATGATGATGCGTTGGATAATCAGGTAATATCCGTACGTCTGGGTGATTTTAATGAAGACGGTACTGCCCTCTCAGGAGTGATAGAATAATTTATAACTGGTAATTAGTAATTGATAAAGTGAAATCGAAAGTAATCTATTGGCTGACTTATGCAGGTATGTGGCTTTTGGCGCTACTGCCTTTCCGTATGCTTTATGCTCTTTCAGATGGATTTTACTTCCTGATGCGATATATAATCCGTTATCGCAAGCGGGTGATACGTACAAACTTGAGGAACTCTTTTCCTGAGAAAACGGATGCTGAGTTGCTTAATATAGAACGTCGCTTCTACCACTATATATGCGACTACATGTTGGAGGAAGTCAAAATGCTGCGTATGTCTTTCGATGAATTACACCGCAGAATGAACTACAAGAATACGGAAGCCTACCTTTCCATGATAGACAGGTATGGAGGCATTGTAGTGATGATTCCCCATTATGCCAACTTTGAATGGTTGATAGGAATGGGAGCCATCATGAAGCCGGAGGATATTGCCGGACAAGTATACAAACCCCTGCATAATAAGTATATGGATGAAATGTTCAAACTGATCCGCTCTCGTTTTGGCGGTTATAACATTCCGAAACATTCTACGGCTCGTGAAGTGATAAAGTTGCGGCGTGAAAATAAGCGAATGGCGTTGGGGTTGATAACAGACCAGTCTCCCATCCCCAATGAAGCCCATCATTGGACTATCTTCCTCAATCAAGACACCGTTTTCATGGATGGTGCCGAGCGTATTGCCAAGATGATGAACTTTCCCGTGTTTTATGCCGAATTGCGCAAGACGGGCAGGGGATATTGCGAGGTTTCTTTCGATTTATTGACCGAAACTCCCAAACAGACTGCTGACGGGGAGATTACCGAACTTTTTGCCCGTCGTCTGGAGCAAACTATTCACAGAGACCCTCCTTATTGGTTCTGGTCGCATAAGCGCTGGAAACTGAAACGTGAAGATGTGATGCAGCATGGATAAGATAGCTGTAGTCATATTAAACTGGAATGGTTGTGAAATGCTTCGTTCGTTTCTCCCTTCCGTTATTCGTTGTTCTGAAACGGATGGCGCAGTGGTATACGTGGCAGATAACGGCTCTACCGATACATCTGTTGAGACGCTCCGCAAAGAGTTCCCCACCGTACACCTTATTATATTAGAAGAAAACCGGGGATTTGCCGACGGATATAACCTTGCCTTGCAACAAGTGTCTGCCGAATACGTGGTTTTGCTGAATTCCGATGTGGAAGTAACCGAACATTGGCTTACTCCTCTTGCGGCCTATATGGATGTCCATCCCGAAGTTGCCGCCTGCCAACCCAAGATACGCAGCTGGCGGCGGAAGGAATTTCTTGAATATGCCGGTGCCGCCGGAGGATTTATCGACCGCTATGGCTACCCCTTTTGCCGTGGGCGGATTATGGGTGAAGTAGAGGTGGATAAAGGACAGTATGATACTGTTATTCCGGTGTTTTGGGCTACAGGTGCGGCATTGTTTATCCGGTTGAAAGACTATTGGGATGCCGGAGGACTGGATGGGCGCTTCTTTGCCCACATGGAGGAGATTGATTTATGCTGGCGCCTTCGTGCCCGAGGACGTTTATTGGTCTGCATTCCACAGAGTGTGGTGTACCATGTAGGTGGTGCCACCCTTAAAAAAGAAAATCCGCAGAAAACGTTCCTCAATTTCCGCAATAACCTTGTAATGCTTTATAAAAATCTGCCTCAAACGGAACTGGCTTCCGTGATGCGTGTACGTGCTGTACTCGATTATGTTGCCGCACTCAGTTTCGTCTTGAAAGGGCAGATATCCAATGCCTTGGCTGTATTTCGTGCCCGGCATGCCTATCACTCTCTCCGTTCTTCGTTTACAGCGGCTCGTGAGGAAAATCTCAAAAAAACTAGTCTGTCTGTTATTCCCGAACGGACAAAAAACAGTATCTTGGCGCAGTTTTATTTACATGGGAAGAAATTCTTTTCTCAATTATAAGAACTGTTATTCTTTCCGGATTGTTTACTCTTAAAAGCTGTGAATTATGGAAAAGTTAGTTAGAAAGATTGGTTTGGTGGCTCACGATGCCATGAAGAAAGACCTTATAGAATGGGTACTTTGGAATTCGGAACTCTTGATGGGACACAAATTCTATTGTACGGGTACTACGGGAACCCTCATTCTGGAAGCCTTGAAAGAGAAACATCCCGATGTGGAATGGGACTTTACCATACTGAAATCTGGACCGTTGGGCGGTGACCAGCAGATGGGGTCACGTATCGTAGACGGCGAGATAGATTACCTTTTCTTCTTTACCGACCCGATGACTTTGCAGCCTCATGATACGGATGTCAAAGCCCTGACCCGCCTTGCCGGTGTAGAAAACATTGTTTTCTGTTGCAACCGCAGTACGGCAGACCACATCATTTCAAGTCCGCTGTTCGTAGACCCCACTTATGAGCGTACCATTCCTGATTATACCAACTACACTCAGCGTTTTGCCAATAAACAGGTTGTAGCAGAAGCGGTTGAGTCGGCCAAGAAACGGAAGCGGAAGAAATAACTTACCTTAGATTAATGCCAATGTAGTGTCTCTCTAATGCCACTATATTGGCACAGCCTGTCCTTGTTATGCTTTTTCCACGTTGATTTCTACTCCTGCCGCTTCAATATCCGCTCCCATGGGCGGATTTCGTTTAGACAACCTCAATTCTATGTTTTCTATTTGCGGAAATTCCCGAAATAATCGGGACACAATGCGTCCGCATACATGCTCCAGTAATTTGGACGGAATTATCATTTCCGCTTTTACTGCCTCGTATACATCAGCATAGCTGACGGTATCTGCCACGTCATCAGTCTGCATGGCGCATTCAATGTTTACTCTCAACCGTAGGTCGACAATGAACTCATTGCCTACCGTAGTTTCTTGTTCGCCCACGCCATGGTGGGCGAAGAAATGTATCTGATTTAAGAATATATAGCTAATCATTATATTTTGATAACTGTAATGTGTACAAACATATAGATAAAATCTTTGTTCTACAAAGTTCAAGGCGCTATTTCTACATCTTGTGTAAAAAAATGCGTGAGAATTTTCTTTCTAATTATATTTTCATAACTTTGTGAGGTGTTTGGAATACATCCATTCATAAAGTTCGGTGGCGACTGGGACTTGATTTTTTTTTAATAAAATATAGTTAGAAGCGTTGTGCTTTGTCCTCTAAATGGAAACCTAGGAAATTTTCATTATTTAACGAAGGACAGCACAGTGGATTCTCACGTTTATAGCGTGGGACTGCTGTCTGTTTTCGTTAAAAGGCTATTCCTAGGGCCTCCATTTAGAAACAGCACGCAGCTCCACGTTTCTGTTTCTTAACCGGTCCTTTTCGGAGTTTGGAGGACGCATGCTTCCGGTCTGCCTGCGCAGGTGGAAGTTTATAAGACGTATATGCAAGTTAGAATGTTGATGATTCTATTGTGTGCGCTTTTCGTAACTCCGAATGATTCGTATGCGAAAGGGGGGAATGGGGAAGATACTCTGCACCATGTTAAATGGATATTCAGTCCTGATTCGCGCATCGGACGCAATAGCCATTCGCTGCTACTGAAGACGAATGCGGTGGCGTGGGGAATGGCGGTTATAAATGTAGCGGCGGAGTATGATATATCGCCTGCGTTCTCTGTCCTTTTACCTTTTTATTATTCTCCTGCCGATTATTTTACTTCTGCCCGCAAGTTCCGTATTTTCTGTGTGCAGCCCGAAGTGCGTTACTGGTTCAGGCAAGTGGACGGGCTCTTTACCGGTGTACACATCGGCGTAGCTTCTTATAACTATGCCCTCAAGAGTAGTACATATCGTTATCAGAATAGTGATACGGGTGCACCTTTGCTCAATGTGGGGCTCGCTGCCGGCTATCGTCTTCCACTCGACAAGAAACAACGTTGGTGTCTGGAGTTTTCGCTGGGAGTGGGGTATGCATCTCTCAATTATGACCGTTTCTTCAATATCCCCAACGGTGCCTATGTCGATACCCGTCACGGGAACTTCTTCGGTATCGACCATGCGGGCATATCAGTGGGTTACCGTATTGATTGGAAAGGAGGCGGGCGATGAAGAAACTATTTCTTACTATCTGTGGCTTGCTCTCCATAATCCTGTTGGGGGGATGCGGAGTACGCGAACTGCCGGAAGACGGTGGAGTAGACCCAACCACCGTACATACCAAAATCATCTTGTTACCCGGTGCGGACATGACACCGTTTGATATTCCCGATTTCTCTACCCGTACTGCGGATTCGCGCGGATACGAAGTACGCTACACCGTGGAAGTTTATGCCGATGATAAGTTCGACCAAAGTTTACAGTTCCGCCGCCAACTTATTTATCCCGAAGGCAATGCAGGCGAAGTGGCACTGGAATGTGAACTCCATGCGCGTAACTACCGGGTGGTGGTTTGGCGTGACTTTGTACCGACGGGTAACACGGACGACTGCTTCTATACCACTTCCGATTTCTCCGCCATCAAGTTGAAGGGCGATTATGTCGGCGGAACTGACTATAAGGATGTATTCTGCGGGCAAATGAGTCTTGACCTTACGCCTTATCATTGCCGGCTGGAAGCCGAACATCGCGAAGAGATGCAACTGGAACGTCCGTTGGCGAAGATAGAACTGATTACTACCGATGTCATCAAGTACATGGATAAGCTGGAACAGGCAAAAAACTCACGGAGTGAAACCATCGAAGATTTTACGTTGCAAGTGCTCTACACCGGCTATTTCCCTGCGGGCTTCAACGTCAGTTCCAACCGTCCAAACCTGGCGGTTACGGACGTAAAGTTCACGTCTACCCCTGTAACTGTCTCCGATAATGAAGCCTGTCTGGCATTCGACTATGTGCTGGTGAACGGTGAAGAATCCGCCGTCACGTTGGAGATGATTATTTACAACGAGGAGGGACAGGAGGTGAACCGTGTCACCGGGGTGGAAGTACCCGTTAAGCGGAACAAGATAACTACGGTGCGCGATGCGTTCCTTACCCGTGAGTTTGCTCCCGGCATCGGTATCGACCCCGGTTTTGACGGGGAGATTAACGTTGTGATTCCTTGATTTCTTATTCAAACAAAATAAATGTATGTCTCATTTCAAACAAAACTAACATGAAGAAGTATTTCTCATTGGTAGCAGGTTTTATCCTGCTGGCGTTCACGGCTTGTCAGAGTGACGAGCTGGCGAATGGTGGAAGAAACGGTGAAGTGGCCGCCTCTTTCAGTGTGCAATTGCCGGATGACGGCAGTGCTGTTGTCACCCGTGCTACGGGTGACGGAACTACGGTGAACCGTTGTATTATGGAAATCTATCTGAATGATGAACTTTACAGTCGGGAGGTAGGCGCTATAAGCGGCTTGACTGCCCAATTTGATGTCCGTCTGGTTACCTCACAGACTTATAAGTTCGTATTTTGGGCGGACCATGTTGCGTCTACGGAAGGCGATGCTATCAAGACTGATTTGCATTACGCCACTGCTGATCTCCGTAATATATCCATGATAGGCGACTATAACGGAAGCAGTAAGGACGATACCCGTGATGCTTTCTTTGCCAATCTGGAGAAGTTGGTGACTAATGCTTTCTCTGAAAGCGTGACACTGACTCGTCCGTTCGGGCAGTTGAATATCAAGACGGAAGACTTGGGCTCGATTCCTGTAAATCAGCAGACGGCATTAACTCCAACTGCGGCTAAATTGTCATTTAAAAATCTTTATACCGGCATTAATGCCGCTACGGGTGACTTGCTTGGTGAACCATCGGCAGTAGACTATGAAAATGCGGCTGATGTGGTAGATGCTAACGGTAATCTGACCGTAGACTATCTTTTTGCACCGAAGACTGCCGGTGAACAGCATTTGGTGAATATGACGCTTGCCGTAAACAGTGCTGATGGAAAGCAGATTACCACCAAAGAATTGAATAATATTCCTGTTCAGCGTAACTACAAAACGAATGTAACAGGTAATTTATTGACGGCTGCAAGTAAATTAAAAGTAATGGTAACTCCTGCATTCTCGTCTCCTGCTTTGAACGAGACAGTGAAAGAGGTAGCGACCGTAGATGAGGTTGCCGAAGCTTTGAAAACCAATACCAACGTGGTTGTTACGACACCCCCGACTGCGGCGGCAACTATTTCATTGCCTAAATATGATCAGGAAGATGTAGCGGTATCCATTACGTTGCCTGCGACTGAACAGGATATTACTATTAGTTATTCATCAGAAACAGGTGGGAATAGCAATGTTCCTAAAGCATTGAATATTACAGCCCCTTCTGCCAGCAAGATAATTATTAACGCTGAACAATCTACTGTTACCTTGAACGGAGAAACTTACACAAACGTTGAAGCCACTACAGCAGATAATACGTTGATTGTGGGTGAAGGTGTTACAGTGGGTACTTTGACCGTTAAGAAGGGTAATGTAGAAATCTATGGAACAGTCGACAATATCACTTTTGAAGCCGGAGGCGGTTATGTCGCTGTTTACAGTGTCTCTACTGCTGCGCAACTCAAAGCGGCAGGCAACTTAGTTACCCAAAAGAAATGCCGAAAGATTGTACTGGCAGCCGATATAGACCTCAATGGCAGCTACAGTAATCTTTGGGTACCGATAGAGGCGGAACTCAAATCAATCAGTGCCGGAGAAACTAATTTTGAAGAGTTTGACGGCGGTAATCATACCATCAGCAACCTTTATATCGACAATGTTACGGCAACGAAAAAAGATTACGGAGGTCTGTTCTATACGCTCAACGGTACCGTGAAGAACCTCATTATTAATGGGGCAACGGTGAAGTGTTTACGTGGTGGAGTGCTGGTAGGACGTATGGATGCCGGATTGGTGGAAAACTGCCATATAAAGAATGCTACGGTATCCAGTGAACAGAAGATTGGCGGGCTGGTAGGTTTTGTAAACTATAGTAGTAAAGACTTGACTATACGTGGATGTTCCGTATCGACTGCTACGCTCGGTAAACTTGATAGCAAAGAAGAGGCCTATCAGATGGGAGGTTTCATCGGTTATTTGCAGTCTGCCAACCGGAATGTACTTATTGAGAATAATAGCGTAAGCGGTATTGTCATAAATAATGTATACAACTCTACAGAGCCTGATCGGATCCATATTATGGAGCAGGCTTATTGCCATGCATTTATCGGCAATGTGGTAAACGTTTCAGATACTGACATATATGATAGTTACAGCGTCACATTGCGGAATAATCAGGTGGATAAGCAGCTTAGTGGCATACCGACCTGTGACCGGACAAACGACTATATAGGTTGGTGGGCAGGAGACTACAATACGGGTAAATCTTACTCTGTCAAGTTGGTGGTCAACGGCGAGGTGATGGACCGATGGATAGAAGTGAAACGTGTGGCAGACCAGCTCAGAACTGGAGGGGATGTTATCATTTATCGCAAAGTAGATCTCACCAAGAATAGTGACTCGAGCCAAGAAATAGACATAACTACAGAAACTACACTGACACTGAACAAGGGTGCAGTGCTTACCGTAGGAAAACAACAAATCTATAATAAGAATAAACTTACTATAAAAGGTGAAGGCTCCATGACGGCAACCGATTATCTGTTTATGAATGAAACCAAAGCGACATTGATTATTGAAAACGGTAATTTCACTGCTACAAGCGCTACTGATGCTAACGGGGTGGCTATTTATAATCAGGGAAACTGTACTATTAACTCCGGAACTTTCGATGCTCCCGGATTTACATTGATGAATACCGGCAGTGCCGATATGACGATTAATGACGGCATCGTGAAATGCGGTGGCATTAAGTCGGGATATGCTTTAATAGCGGCAGGTTCCGGTGCCAAGCTCACTGTAAATGGCGGTAAGATTGAAGCGATACAGTCTGTCGGTGGCGCTCAGGTAAATATTACCGGTGGCTCGATTTATTGTGAAGGGCAGTATTACGCCTTGTATAATGAACACGGTAACACCTCGATTTCCGGCGGCTACTTTTATAGTCCGACTGGTAAAAATATTTATGTAGTGAGTGGAAGCGGAACGGTGAAAACTACCGGCGGTTACTTTAGTGACCAGTCTGCTCCTTTGGAAAGCGGTTATGAATTCCAAAGTATTGACCAAACCGTTGGAGAGTATAAGTATAACTATCAAGTAGTAAAAACGAACTAAGAAGCCTAAGAATATCCCCCTCTTACGAGGGAGATAATGTGGCCTGTGCTTTCCGGATAAGGGAAGCGTTCCGTTATGTCCGGAGCACATGGTTTTTGTTTGTTTGCTTTCCCTGCGTTGTGAAATGCGGGGAAACTTTTTTTATGAAAGTTATCTTGCGCACTAATATGTCAGTCCAAATAACCAAGGTGGAATTTCATTCCTAAATCCGGTTTCAATATTATCTAATACCAAGTAGCCGTTTTCCACTCCTGCCAACTACTGTGAGGTTTTGTTTTTATCTCTAATCTCAAAACTGTATTTCTTATTGACCATGAAATCTATTTTCGGAGAATAAGTGGCGTCATGATTTGTTTGCATCTGGTTGAAAAATAGTGTTTTACGGATGTTTCCTGTATCTGTTCTGTTATTTCCAAGGGCATATGTGTAATTCGTGTTCCCCAGATATATTTTTGGGGGTTAGCAAGTTACTTGATGTGGGAAATCTCTTTATCGAAGAGGAGCAGGGCTTGCGCTTTTTTTAGATAGAAAACGTATGAAATTGGTGGGAAATATTGAGGTTTCCACCAATTTCATACGTTTATTTTCAGTCTTATATCGTTTATCTTCCTGTCTGTGCAATCAGTTCCTTGATTTTCTCATTCAGGCTTTCGGCTTTCATCAACTGCTCCAGCGTCAGATGCATGCGGTAGCGCCAGTAATGGCGTGGATTGGCGGGCACGTTAATACGCTCTTCCTGTACATGGGGATTACGCCATTTACCGTCCATTGACATCCAGTCTTGCAGAGAGAGGATGGCGAGAATGGAGTTACTGTAAAGGTGACTGCGTACTACCTCTTCACAAAGCTCGGGTGTTGCTACTGCCGGTGCAGCTCCATAATGTCCCAGCATGTTGTTGTAGTATCGTTGCGTTTGTTGGAAATCTTCTTCCCACCAACCGCGCAGGGTAGACATGTCGTGCGTGGATATGGTACATACAGAACGGTACGGATACCAATCCGGGTGCCCGAACTCCTGTGCGGAATCTTTCGGCATACGTTGGATTTCGAGGGAAAGGATACGAAGGTCGTTCATTACCCATGCCACACAGTCGGGTATCATACCCAAGTCTTCACCACATACCAACATGCGGGTAGATTGGGTGAGTTGCGGCAACTTATTCATGGCTTGTATCCGCCAAAACTCATTGTGACGGTGATAATAGTATTGGTCGTAGAGACGGTTGAATGCCGCCTTTTCCCAATCGTTCAGTGCACGGTAAATATAATCGTGCTGTACGCCGATACGCGGGTGATATTTATTAGGATCTTCCCGGTCGGGAACAAATAATACATCGCTGATTAATGCATACAGTCCGTCGCGGATCCAGATACTGTCTTCGTCCGTTTTTCCTGCAAAATAGGCTTCAACTTTACGTTGAGTGTCAAACTCAGGACGCATGCGGTAAATTTCCCAAGTATCGGTAGGCTCAATGAAAGTCTGTTTTACGTGGTCGGTGTGAGGACCGAATATCTGTCCGAGGAAGTATTCGTGAATATAAGGTTTCAGGAATTCTTCGCGGAATGAAAGCCCGTAGCTTTCTATTTCTTCGCGAGTCATGGGCAGGGCAGGTACGAATTGTCCCAAAAGTCCGTGTACGGCATTCATCGGAATTTCCCAAATGCGGAAGAAACCGAGGATATGATCGATACGATAGGCATCGAAATATTCAGACATCTTGCGGAAGCGCTTCATCCACCAGGAATAACCGTCTTTTTCCATTACGTCCCAGTTGTAAGTGGGGAAACCCCAGTTTTGTCCGCTCACGGAGAAGTCATCGGGTGGCGCACCCGCCTGTCCGTTCAGGTTGAAATAATAAGGTTCTGCCCAGGCTTCTACACTGTTGCGGCTGATACCGATGGGGATGTCTCCCTTTAATACCACACCGTTGGCGCGTGCATGTTCGGTGGCGGCAAGCAACTGCAAATGCAAGTTGAACTGGATGTAATAGTAAATGGCGATATGGGGATAATCGGCTGAATCGGGCTGACACAGCTTTTCAATCTCATTTACATTATAGGTGTTGAACTTAGGCCATTCGCGGAAGTTCGGCGTTTTGTAGGCGTCGCGCAGATAGCTGAACACCGCGTATGGCTGTAACCACTCTTTGTTGGATGCGAAGAAGTCGAGGAAGGCTTTGGATGCCAATACTTTTTCTCCTTCTTGCTTGAAGATGAGATGGAAATATTCCCATTTTGTTTTGTTGACAGCTTCGTAGTCTACGGTGGGCAAGGCATTCAGCTCTTTCTGCCGTTTATTGAATTCGGCCATCATCTTTTTGTCCTTTAGTGTACCCAATTGTTTCAAATCAGTATACATCGGATGGAATGCATAGATGGATATGCTGTTGTAAGGATAAGAATCTGCCCATGTGTGCGTCATGGTGGTGTCGTTGATGGGCAGAATTTGTACGGCTTTCTGCCGGGTACTCACGGCCCAGTCTATCATCCGTTTTAAATCACCGAAGTCGCCTACGCCGAAGCTTTTATCCGAACGAAGGGAAAAGACCGGCACAGCTACGCCGGCACCTTTCCAGGCTGGAAGGTTGAAATATACATAACGGTCGCCAATGGCGAGAGTCTCGTTAATGCCGATTTGCGGATCAGCCATGTAGCGGTTGGGATTGTTTTCCCAAGCAACGGCACGACGTTCTTTCTTATTATAAAGGATAAATTTGTATTCCAACGGGAAATTGATTTTACCGGCATCGACTTCTACCTGCCATTCGGGGAAGTTGATATCGCTCATCAGTACGGCTTTATTTGCATCCCAGTTCCCGAAAATAGGCTGATTACCACAAATGCCCAGGCAATGATCGCTGTCGATGCAAGGCGCATATGCTTTTATCAGTAAACCCTTTTTATGACCTTTGGGGGCAGTGCTGCGTTCTCGATGGGCCAATAGGGATTCTGTGAAAGCAGAAGAATAGAAATATTGCTGTTCCGGTAGATTTTTCCAGCAATCTTCTATTTTATAGAGTTTCTTTGATGTCCCAGATACATAGAGGGTACGTGGAAGGCTGTTCCATTCGGTTCTTAAAGTTTTGCCGTCGCGATAAATGTGATAACTGTACTGGACAATACCGTTTTCTGGTATCTTGATGTCCACTTCTGCAGTCCAATGGATGCCGTCTACCGTTTGTAAGGGTAGGGCTTGTTCGGGCTGCTCGTTACCAAGTTCGGGGATTGAGCCTAACACTCTTACTTCTTCTCCCCAATTGGTTCGGTACTCGATATTAAATAATAGTATCATATATATTAGATTTAGAAATGACAATAGCTGTAATGATTATGCAAGTATAGAAAATTATCCTCATAATCATACAGCTATCGTTATCTAAGTCATTTAAATTCCTATGCAAACGTTTGTGTTTGGCCTGAGCCTATCCGCAACGTGATGCTCCACACGTTTTGCAGATGAGGCATCCTTCTTGATAAACTAATGTTTCGTTGCCGCAATTCGGACATTTCTTTCCTTTGGCTTCCGTTCCGTCCTGAACATATTTTTTCAGTGCGCGTTCCACACCGTTTTTCCAGGTATTGATGTTCTCACTGTCTAACTGCAAAGAACCTACCAACTTGATAACCTGCTCAATAGGCATGCGGTAACGCAATACACCGGAAATTAGTTTGGCATAGTTCCAATATTCTTTGTTGAACTTCTCGGAAAGACCTTCGATGGTAACCTTGTATCCTCGTTTGTTCTCGAATTGGAAGTCATAGCGTTTATTGCCGCTTTCATCGACTTTTTTGATGATATGTCCTGATGAAACGTTCTTCGGCAGGATGATACCTTCGTCGTCGTCCTGAAGACCGGTGAAGATTTCGTATGGATGTCCATCCAACAAACCGACGAATGCGACCCATTTCTCTTTGTTGTTCTGGAAGCGGACTACATCTGCGTCGAGCACTGCCGGGCGGGTTTCCACAACTGTAGGTGGTTTGCAGGGAGGAAGTCCTTCTTTCTTGTCGCTCTTGGTAGAGATGAGCACACCCGAACGGGAACCGTCACGGTATACCGTACAACCTTTACAACCGGACTTCCATGCTTCAACATATAAACGGTTCACTAAATCCTCGTCCACGTCGTTCGGCAGGTTGATGGTTACACTGATGGAGTGGTCTACCCATTTCTGGATACGTCCTTGCATCTTTACTTTCATCAGCCAGTCCACGTCGTTGGAGGTTGCCTTATAATATGGTGATTTTGCTACCAACTCGTCTATTTCCTCTTGGGTATAGCGTTTGGCGGGGTTGTATCCTTGAGCTTCCATCCAGGTAACAAACTTGGGATGGAAAACGATGTATTCTTCGAACGCATCTCCTGTTTCATCTACAAAGTCGATGTGTACGTTGGAATCATTCGGATTTACTTTACGGCGACGTTTGTACACAGGCAGGAATACAGGTTCGATACCGGAAGTAGTTTGTGTCATCAAGCTGGTTGTACCTGTGGGTGCAATGGTGAGACAAGCAATATTACGGCGTCCGTATTTCTTCATGTCTTCGTACAGTTGCGGATCGGCTTCACGCAGGCGGTTAATGAAGGGATTGTTCTTTTCACGTTCGGAATCGTATATTTCGAATGCTCCACGTTCTTTTGCCATTTCTACGGAGGAACGGTAAGCATTCAGGGCTACTGTCTTGTGTACTTTCTCTGAGAATTCGGTTGCTTCTTCAGTACCATAACGTAAACCTAATGCGGCAAGCATATCTCCTTCGGCAGTGATACCTACACCGGTACGACGGCCTTGACCGCTCTTCTTGTATATCTTTTGCCACAAAACGCTTTCTGTATGTTTCACGTCTTCGTTTTCCGGGTCTGCATTGATCTTGGCCATAATACGCTCGATCTTTTCCAGTTCCAGATCAATGATATCATCCATGATACGTTGAGCTAACGTCACATGCTTCTGGAACAGTTCAAAATCGAAATATGCGTCCGGTTTGAATGGATTGACTACATACGAATAAAGATTGATAGCCAACAGACGGCAGGAGTCGTAGGGACACAACGGGATTTCACCACAGGGGTTGGTAGATACGGTACGGTATCCCAAATCGGCATAGCAATCGGGCACGGATTCTTTCAGGATAGTATCCCAGAAAAGTACACCCGGTTCGGCGGATTTCCACGCATTGTGTACGATCTTCTTCCATAAATCGGTGGCGTTGATTTCTTTTTGGAAAGAAGGATTGCTTGATTCGATAGGATATTGTTGAGTATAAGGTTTGCCGTCAATGGCTGCCTGCATAAAAGCATCGTCCAATTTCACTGAAACATTAGCTCCGGTAACCTTTCCTTCTGTCATCTTGGCATCGATGAATGCTTCCGAATCCGGATGCTTGATGGATACGCTCAACATTAGTGCACCACGACGTCCGTCTTGAGCTACTTCACGTGTTGAGTTGGAATAACGCTCCATAAATGGAACCAGACCGGTTGAAGTTAATGCGGAGTTCTTTACCGGAGAACCTTTCGGGCGGATATGTGATAAATCATGACCGACGCCTCCACGACGTTTCATAAGTTGAACCTGTTCTTCATCAACTTTAAAGATTGCACCGTAGGAATCTGCTTCACCGTCTACACCAATCACGAAGCAATTGGAAAGAGAAGCTACTTGATAGTTGTTACCAATTCCTGTCATCGGGCTTCCTTGCGGGACGATGTATTTGAAGTGGTCGAACAATCCGAAAAGTTCTTCAGGACTTAATGCGTTAGGATATTTGGCCTCGATACGGGCTACTTCATTGGCTATTCTCCAATGCATATCTTCCGGAGACTTTTCGTAAATATTTCCGAAAGAATCTTTGACTGCATATTTGTTTACCCAAACCCTTGCAGCCAACTCGTCGCCTTGGAAGTATCGTAAAGATTCTTCGTAGGCTTCGTCATAAGAATAATTTTTCTTTTCCACGATGCTGTAAATCTTAGATTTAATTGAAAATAAGTAAAAGTGTAGAAGTCATACTTATTGTTAACAGATGCATTTGCAAATCTATGAATGTTTTTTGTTATAGCAAAATAAAAATAGATTTTTTTGTTGATAGAATGAAAGTTTTCTGTTTTGGTTTGTTATTCTTTTGATTTATAGGATTTTATTATATTTGAATAGATGAAAAGTTTTCCAAAAAGAAAATGAATGGTTTATTTGTAACAGTAACTTCTTGAACTTTTTAGGAAATCGCACTGAATATAAATAGGTATACGAAATAGCATATTGTGATTCTTTTTATATATTTGCAGAAAAAAGAAAGAATGGAAAGCTTAAAACAAAGAAGGACAATACGTAAATATCAACAGAAAGATATTTCTGCTGATTTGTTAAATGATTTGCTTGAAACCTCTTTCCGTGCTTCTACGGTCGGAAACATGCAGGTTTATAGTGTAATTGTAACTCGTGACTCAGAACGTAAGGCGAAGTTGGCACCGGCTCATTTTAACCAGCCTATGGTACAGGCCGCTCCGGTTGTTTTAACTTTTTGTATTGATTTGCGCCGTTTCAGTAAATGGTGTGAGCAGAGAAAAGCAGAACCGGGGTATAATAATTTTGAGTGGTTTGTAACCGGTTCGGTGGATGCGTTGCTGGCAGCTCAGACATTTTGTGTGGCAGCGGAAGAGAAGGGACTGGGGATTTGTTATTTAGGTACTACCACTTATAATCCTCAGATGATTATTGAAGCTTTGGAACTACCAGAGTTGGTTTTCCCGATTACTACGGTGACTGTGGGTTGGCCTGAGGAAATTCCCGCACAAGTAGATCGTCTGCCATTGGAGGCTATTGTACACAAAGAAACTTATCATGACTATACTTCAGCGGATATTGATCGTCTTTATGCATACAAAGAATCATTGCCGGAGAATAAACAGTTTGTAGCGGAAAATAATAAGGAGACTTTAGCTCAAGTGTTTACAGATGTACGCTATACAAAGAAAGATAGTGAGGCGATGTCTGAAAACCTTTGGCAGGTGATGAAAAAGCAGGGGTTTTAACCCTGTTTTTTCAGCGTTGCCTGAATTTCGTCAATCTCCGCACGGAAAGATTTATCGACTTCTTTCAGTTCCTTTATTGTTTTGCAGGCATGCAATACGGTGGCATGGTCTTTATTTCCAATTAATGTTCCGATTTTTGCTGTGGAGAAATCCGTATGATTTTTAGCGAGGAACATGGCGATTTGCCGGGCTTGTACTACCTCGCGCTTTCTGGATTTGGTATGTATGGCTGCCGTTTCCAGCCCGAAATGCTTACATACCGTATTGATGATATCGTCAATTGTCACGGATTTACTTTCACAGTTCACTACCTTACGAACGATACGTTGTGCTAGTTCCAGATCAATTTCTTTATTATAAATGGTAGAGTGTGCCATAATGGAAATTACGATACCTTCCAGATCGCGTACACTATTACCCACGTTCTCTGCGATATAATCGATAACTTCAGGAGGGAACTGTAAACCATCACGATGTATCTTGTTGCGGAGGATATTTTTACGCAATTCTACGGTCGGTTTTTCCAGTTCTGCCACCATTCCCCATTTAAAGCGGGTAATCAGTCGTTCTTCCATACCTTGCAACAAAACAGGAGCACGGTCAGAAGTCAGGATGAGTTGTTTCCCGTTCTGGTGTAAATGATTGAAGATATGGAAGAATGTATTTTGTGTCTTGGTGACCCCTGCAAATTCTTGAATATCATCAATAATTAAAACATCAATTGTTTGGTAGAAGTTAATGAAGTCATTAGTCGTGTTGTTACGTACAGAATCTGTATATTGTACCTGAAACAGGTGGGCAGATACATATAAAACCCGCTTATCGGGATATAATTCCTTGATTTTAGTACCAATAGCATTGGCAAGGTGAGTTTTACCTACACCGGATGCGCCATACAGGAATAGCGGATTAAAAATCGTTTTTGCCGGATTGAGTGCAACTGCTTCTGCAACACTACGAGATAACTTATTGCTATAGCCTTCAATAAATGTTTCAAAATTGTATTCAGGGTTCAAGTGTGGATCCAAATCCGGAACAGGAATTTGAGGGATTTGTTTATCCAATACTTGTTTTTGTGGAATAATAGTCCGCTGGGTAGATTCCAGATCAACGGTTTTCCGCGAACTTTTATCTACCATTACATTATACATCAACTTTGTTCCCTCACCGATTACCTTGTAAAGTGTTTTACGCAACAAGTCGACAAATTTGTCCTCCAGAAATTCATAAAAAAACTGGCTGGGCACTTGTACAACCAATGTTTTGTCCTCATATTTTAATGGAATAATGGGGAGAAACCAAGTTTTATATGTCTGCTCTGGAACATTGTCTCTAATAATTTCGAGACACCGATTCCACAACCCGACATGATCCTGTTCACTCATAACGGCTATAAATACATTTATTAATTAAGCAAAACTTCTACGCATGCAAAATTGGCAATCTTATTTGAAAAAAACAAATTACTTTTTTCTTGCGTAATTAGTAAAAGCAATAATTACTTTACTTTCAATGACTTATAAGTAGATATAAAAATAGCCCCTCACAGGGGGGCTATTGCATTTGTGTAATGCCTTTTAAATCAGCTACGTAGGTGGTAAATTAGTTCGTGCCTCTCTTATAAACAGCCATCCCTGAAAGCCTTGTTTTTATTCTCTATATAGACTTGTTAGGGACTTTTCTTTCCAAACTTAAATTTCCTTTGTTATTTAGACAAAATCTATATAATCGGATTTGACTACTTATCTTTTTTACCAAACAAAGAGAAATGGACATATCGTTTCGGATGTGATTTCAAATCTTCCAATAGACTTGCTGCATTTGCAGTTGTGGCATTTAGGTTATTGTAAAGTGAGGGGTCATTGAATAATAATCCAATTGTATTATTCTTCTGGTTTAACTTATCTGTAATCATTTTTACATTAGCCAATGTAGAGTCTACTTTCTGCATGGCGGCTGCATAATCAATCTCTTTTAAGTTATTGGAAATGAGTATAAAGTTGTCCCCGATAGTATTGAGCTTTCCCGTGAGTTGCGGAATATCTTTGCCCATCAATGTTTGTAGTTGACGGCTGGTAGCGGTCATACTTGCTGTCAAATCTTGCACATTGTGAAGTGTTGCAGGGATAGCAGGATCGGACAATACTGCATTCAGTGATCCTAATATAGAATCCAATTTGGGTAGCATCTTTTCTATTTGTGGCATCATAGTAGCTACTTTTTCCATCATTCCATTATTAAGTACTCCGGGAATGGTATCTCCTATCTGATATTTCTCGCGTGGATTGTTGGCGAGGAGCAAATTCATCTTGACACCGCCGAGCATTTCAGCCATGAGCTCTGCCGTACTTCCTTTAGGAATACGTAAATCCGGATCAACATCTATCTCGGCAACTACTTTACCAGGTTGGGTATAGTCATAATATAAATCGCGTACGATACCTACACGAAAACCATCTGCAAATACCGGACTAGATTTGGTAAGTCCATTGACATTATGGAACTTTACGTAGAAATAGCTGGACGGTTTGAACATATTGATACCTTTCAGGTAATTGATACCATATACCAATATGCATAGGGCGGCTATACCCGCAATTCCTATTCTGACCTCTTTTGTGATATACTTCATGATGTATCTTTATTATTTATTTTTTTTCTTTTTGAATTCGTTGATGGCAGCATTGACGTTTGTTTTCTGACCATCTTTAAAGGCTATGATGAATGCATCCTTAAATTGAGCTGCAATGGTACGTTTAGTACGCACTACTTTATTATAATCGGGCGATGTACCATAAGTGTATTTATATAGTCCTCCTTCTTTATAATAATCCACATTCTTCAGTCCTTTCAGTCTTTTATCGTTTTTTGCTATAGGGCGTGAGGAAGTGAGTATTTGTATCTTAAACACGATACCTGTACGTTCTGTTTGATTGACAACGGCTTTTTCTACTTGTTGAGGAGATGGCGATACAGGGTTTACCTTTGATTGGGGAACCTTATTTTTTACTTTTGTATCGGCGGAAGCTACTGTTTCCTCTATTGCTTCCGGTATATCTTCCGGTAGAATGGTCTTACTGCTTCCATTTAGCCGTATTTCTTGTTCTCGCTTGTAGGTGAGGAAAGCACGAAAAATTCCGTTGGCAAGAGTTGTCGTACCGGTTTCACTGTTTAGATAGCGTTCCTCTTCAGGGGTTGAGATAAATCCCAATTCTACCAATATACTGGGCATGGCACTGGCCTTTAACACCAAAAATCCTGCTTGATGTACACCTCGGTCTATGCGGTTACAACTATGTCGGAATTGCTTTTGTACGAGTGATGCCAAATGTACACTTTGTGACATATATTTATCCTGCATGAATTCGAAAATGATGTAGGACTCGGCAGAGTTTGGATTGAAACCTGCATATCTTGTCTTGTAGTCACTTTCGTAAAGGATTACGGAATTCTCACGTTTTGCCACTTCAAGGTTAGCGTCAGACTTGGCAAGACCTAATGTCCAGGTAGATGCCCCTTTGGCAGTTCGGTTGTTTGCCAAAGCATTTGTGTGAATAGAGATGAATAAATCTGCTTTTGCGTTGTTGGCTATTTCGGCGCGGCGATCCAAAGGGATGAATACATCTCGTGTGCGGGTATAGATTACTTTCACATCCCCGCAATTCTTCTGAATTAGTTTACCGAATTTCAAGGCAACATTCAAATTGATATTTTTTTCTTTGGAGATTTTACCAATGGCTCCAGGGTCATGCCCCCCATGCCCCGCATCAATGACGACAACAAAATTTTTTGCTTCGGCACTGCCGGCACAGAAAAAAGAAGTGAGCAGCCCCAAGCAAATACTTGTATATAATATGTATCGTCTGTATAGTTTCATAAATAATATTGCTGCAAATGTAGTAGAAATTTATAGAAAACTCATACTTTGCCTTTAAGTTTTGTTCTCATTGTGTTCTTTTCGGTAGATTTAGTCTTGGCTTTATCTGATTTATTGAGAATATCAGTAACTTTGCTGCGGCTAATTTAAAAATAGATAAATATGATTCTTCGTTTTTTGAAGAACTGGACATTGCCGTTGGCAATGATGGCCGGCACTTTGGTATATTTCTTTTTTGCAAGAATTTCTTTTTTGGCACCGGTTAAGCCTTATGTAAATGCTTTGGTTGCCATCTTGACTCCGGCTTTGATTTTTGCCCAACTCTTACTTACGTTCTGCAAGGTGGAAGTGCATGAGTTGAAGCCAAAGTCGTGGCATGGTTGGTTATTGTTGTTTCAATCTGTTTCGTGTCTTGTGGTAGCAAGTATATTGATACTTTGTCCGATGGAAGAAGTCTACCGGGAGGTGTTTGAGGGAGCGATGGTTTGTCTTATCTGTCCAACAGCTACAGCGGCGGCCGTTATCACTGGTAAGTTAGGTGGCAGTGCAGCAAGTCTCACTACATATACATTGTTATCCAATCTATTGGCGGCTATATCAGTTCCATTAGTGTTTCCTTTGGTAGAACCGCATGCGGAAATCACTTTTTGGGTGGCATTTCTGAAAATTTTGAGCAAAGTGTTTCCACTTTTACTGTTTCCTTTTTTCTTGGCCTGGTTTTTACGTGTGTTTTTACCTAAAGTGCATCATTTCTTATTGGGTTTTCATGATGCTGCTTTTTATTTGTGGGGAGTGGCACTTGCCATTGTTTCAGGGCAAACGGTACGTTCATTGATGAATAGCGAAGCTCCGGTTTTTGTAGAAGTACTGATTGCTTTGGCAGGCTTGGTCGCTTGTTGTATTCAGTTTTATTTAGGGAAAAAAATAGGCGGACATTACAAAGAACGCATCAGTGGTGGGCAGGCGTTGGGGCAGAAAAATACGGTACTTGCCATCTGGATGGCCTATACCTATCTCAATCCGCTTTCTTCCGTAGGGCCTGGGTCGTATGTATTGTGGCAAAACATCATCAATAGTTATCAGTTGTGGAAGAAAAGGAGAAAAAGTGAAATGTATAGTGATGTAAGGAGATAAACTATGATAAAATTAAAATAACGTCTTTATGGGAGACTCCAACTCTAACAGCTTCTTTTTTGCGTCGAGCCCACCGGCATAACCTGTAAGTGAATGATTGCTGCCAATGACACGGTGGCAAGGTACAATAATAGAAATTCCATTTGCTCCATTGGCGTTAGCAACGGCACGAACAGCGCGAGGAATATTCAAACGCTTTGCTAATTCGCTATATGATATGGTGGTGGCGTATGGTATTTTCAACAACTCATACCAGACATTTTTTTGAAATTCCGTACCAGCAAAAAGCAATGGGAGATTAAACGTGGTTCGTTTTCCTTCGAAATATTCGTCCAATTGTCTACGGGTTTCTTCAATGACAGACGATGAACTTTCTTCATAACCAGTTTGTAGCATTTTCCTCAATCTTATATCTACTATATCTCTGTGCTTTTCTGTCGCCCAGTCGCATAAACAAAGTTTATCTTCAAAAGAACCAAGCATTAAATCTCCGCAGGGAGAGTGATAACGTTGTATACGTATTTTATTCATCATATCCCAATTTTTTTTCGTTATAATCGGAGGCAATATAAGTAGGTCTTCTTTTCGTTTCTTTAAAGATACGTCCGATGTATTCGCCTATCACTCCAAGGGAGAATAATTGAATGCCACCTAAGAAGAGAATTACTACAATCAGAGTAGGGAAACCAGCTGCCTGGTCACCATAAACAATCGTTTTTATCAGAAAGTAGATAGCATAGATAAAACTGGAGATGGAGAATAATACTCCACAAATGGTGGCGATACGCAGTGGAGCGGTAGAGGAGGAAGTGATACCTTCAATTGCCAAGTTCAGCAGTTTAAAAAAGCTCCACGAAGAATGTCCGGCAAGGCGATCTCCACGATCGAATTCTATACTTTTCTTCTTGTAACCAATCCAACAGAACAACCCTTTGGTATAGCGTTCTTGTTCACGTAAACGGCGAAGTGTCAATACGCATCGACGGTCAAGTAAGCGGAAATCTCCTACATTGGGTAGTATATCTATACGGCTCATCTTCTGCAATATTTTATAGAATGCTAAAGATAATCGCCGGCGTAACCAACTTTCTTCTCCGCGATTACGACGTTTGGCATAAATATCGTCGTATCCTTCTTCCCAATATGTCAACATTTGGTCTACGAGTTCGGGAGGATCTTGCAAGTCGGCGTCCATCACTACACAACAATCTCCCGTGGTATAGTCAAAACCAGCCAACATGGCAATTTCTTTACCAAAGTTACGTGAGAGGTTTACGTAATTCACCCTTTTATCAGTCTGTCGAAGTTGGCGGATACTTTCAAGAGTTCCGTCACTGCTACCGTCATTAATGAATAAAATCTCCCACTCGTACGTATTGTTCCGATTGATAAGTTCTATCAAACGTTTGTAGAGAGCAGGTAGCATTGCTTCTTCATTGTATACCGGAATTAATAGGGTTACTTTCTTCATTTCACACAAGAGTATGATTAAATACTTCGCAAATATATTACTTTTACGGAAGTATATGGCATTATTATTTGAAAAACATGAATTACCGATGAAAGATAAAGAAGGTAAGGATACGATGATGGAGCGGTATACGCAGTGGGTTATTATAACGCCTTTTGTTTGAAGACAAAGCGTACCAGTAAAAAGTTGACGGGAATGGCGATGGCGAATACCGGGATAGGGGCGAATGGCTTGGAAAGCCCCATCCATAAAAAGAAGTTCAATAATCCCATATGTAGGAGGTAATTTATCAGATGTGCTCCACCGAATCCGAGTAATTTTCCCCAGGAAGGCTTTTTATAGAATGTGAAGTAGGCGGTCAAATAGAAATTAACGGTGAAACTGAATGCATAACCGAGCGTATAAGCAATGTTGACATTGATGATCCGTTGTAATAGGAAATAAAGTCCGTAATGCAAAGCTGTTGCCAGAATCCCTACTAAGGCGAAACGTATAAACTCCGGTAATTGTTTCAGTTGCTTCATCTTCTGATTTATAGTTGTAATAGTTTTGTAATATGATTACGGCAACAAAGTTAGGTATTGTTGCAGAATAATTAGTACTTTTGTTCCTTGAAAACGTAAAAAAAGAAAAGTATGTCAGACAAAAAGAAGGCGTTCTGGTTCATAGCACTGCTCAGTGTGCTTGTAATAGTTCCCTTTCTGGGAGAAACCATTTTTTATTCTAAAGGAGAGCCGCGTGAAGCGATAGTAGCTTATACGATGTTGAAGAGTGGTAACTGGATACTTCCGGTAAATTATGGGGTCGAAATAGCTTATAAACCTCCTTTTCTTTACTGGGCGATTGCAGTTGTATCTTCCATCATGGGAGGAGTGACAGAATTCTCATCCCGTATGCCGTCGGCGCTGGCTTTTCTGGCTATGCAGTTGGTATTTTTTTCTTTTGTAGCTAAGCGAAAGAATATAAAAACGGCATTCTTGACTTCTATTCTTCTTTTGTCTTCCTTTGAAGTGCATCGGGCTGCAGTAGCTTGTCGACTTGATATGGTACAAGTCTCCTTTATTGTGATTGCTTTGTGTCTACTTTTCCGTTGGGATGAAAAAGGCTCTAAGGAGATACCTTGGTTGGCAGTGTTGCTAATGGCATGTGCCACTTTGACAAAAGGTCCGGTCGGTTCTATTTTTCCATGTGTGGGTATCGGCATCTATCAATTGTTGCGTGGGCGTTCGTTCGGTAAGACCTTTTTCTCTTTGTTGGGCATCGGATTACTTTCACTCGTTCCGTTGGGAATATGGTTCTGGGCTGCCTATCAGCAGGGTGGAGAGTCATTCATAAATCTGATGATGGAAGAGAATACTGGACGCTTCTTCCGTAAGATGTCATACGCTTCCCATGAAAATCCGTTGTGGTATAATTTTGTGACTATCATTTGGGGGTGGATACCGTGGACTTTAGTCTTGTTGATTTCTCTTTTTGGTTTGAAATGGAAAGAAATGCGTTTTTTACCGGAAGGTTCTTCGTGGAGTGAACGTTTTAATAAAGCTTGGACTAAATTTCGCTCCCAGTCTCCTCTTCATTTGTTTACATGGGTGGTTATCTTGTTCATTTTTATCTTTTATTGTATTCCGAAGAGTAAGCGTAGCGTATATCTGTTGCCTATCTATCCGTTTATGGCAATGCTGATTGCTGAATATTTTTTGGCATTGGTACAGCGCAAAGCAAAAGTTTTTAAGATTTCTGCCTATATTTTTGCTTCATTGGCTTTGTTACTTACGGTAACATTTATTATAGTGCGTTTCGGGCTAATTCCTGATAGTGTTTGGGGTACGGGTAAACATGCTGCCGAGAACATTGGATTTATGCATGCATTGGAAAATGTGGATTTACCCTTTTCTAAATGGTTGATTGTGGCATTACCGGCAATAGCGGGCATCTGCACATTGATAGCGTTGGTAAAGCGGGCGGATACACGTTCTTTACTGTACAGTATAGCCGGGTGCATTTTGTGTCTGTTTGTTTCTTTAGATGGCGTTTATCAGCCTACGGTGCTGGCTACGAAGTCGGACAAACGTCTGGCCGAACAAGTAAATACATATGTACAGGATGGATTTATGTATTCGTATACTCCCCCACTCATCCGTTTTTATTGTACTAATTACTATCTGAACGACCGGATGAGGGATTTCGTTCCTGGTCTTTCCGGTACAGGATATGTAATGCTTTCTAAGTGGACTAAGGAGGAATTTTTGAAGAAATATTCAGATGAGTATCGACTGGAGGAGGTTTACACTACTCCTTATCGCAGTTGTGATTTACGTGATAAAATATTGATTTATAAATTCAGTGAGAAATAAAATGAACCCGCTAGAATTGATTGATAAATATTATCCGGAGGCGAATGAACTGAAACATATATTGCTGACTCATAGCCGTTCGGTGGCAGACAAAGCTCTGTGGATTGCCGATCAGCATCCGGAATTGTTGTTAGACAAGGATTTCCTGTACGAAGCGGCCATATTGCATGACGTAGGGATTTTCCTGACGGATGCCGATGGTATTTATTGTTTCGGTGATAAACCTTATATCTGTCATGGCTATTTGGGAGCCGATTTAGTGCGTTCTGAAGGTTATCCTCGCCATGCTTTGGTTTGTGAAAGACATACAGGAGCTGGACTTTCATTAGATGAAATCCTTGCACAAGAACTTCCTGTGCCACACCGTGATATGCTTCCGGTAAGCTTGGAGGAACAAGTTATTTGTTTTGCAGATAAATTCTATTCTAAAACGCGTCTGGAGTATGAAAAGAGTGTAGAAAAGGCACGTAGGAGTCTCGAACGGTATGGTGAAGCAGGATTGCAACGTTTCGACCATTGGTGCGAACAGTTCTTGTAGCAATCTAAATTTCTTTAAAAAGGGAGATTATACCGTATAAAATACGTACTTTTGCCCCTTCAAGCGTAAACTATTAGTTAATGACGCCATTGAAAGCAAATACATTCATATCATTCATACTACTATTCGTCTTACTCTTTCTTTCCGGTGAGGCAGTTTCCCAGCGTCGCCGGGGTGGAATTGTACCTCCGGAGAATCTGCAGGCTGATACCTTACGAAGTGATTTAGTGGGGAAGAAGTCTATGCGTGCTCGTTCGAGGGTAAATGGGATTTCACAAACAGATTCTTTGGAAGTAGATTCTGTAGCGGTTCCCGAGAAGAAGAAACAACCACTGGATGCTCCTGTTACATACGAAGCCAATGATTCTATCGTCTTTGCTCAAGGTGGATATGCACATTTATACGGGCAGGGTAAGGTTAATTATCAGCAGATAGAATTGGCTGCTGATGTCATTACCATGAATATGGATAGTAGTACAGTGTATGCTCATGGTATAGAAGATTCTTTGGGTGTAGCCCAAGGTACTCCGGTTTTTAAAGATGGAGAGACTCCTTATGAAACGAATACTATCCGGTATAATTTCAAGAGTAAGAAAGGCATTATCAGTAATGTTGTCAGCCAGCAAGGCGAAGGATATGTTACCGGTAATAATGCCAAAAAAGGTACTAATGATGAGCTTTACATGAAGAGTGGCCGATATACCACCTGTGATCACCACGAACATCCTCATTTTTATATGCAGATGACATATGCCAAAGTACGTCCGAAAAAGAATGTGGTGACGGGACCTGCCTATCTGGTGGTGGAAGATGTTCCTTTGCCACTTGCGGTACCATTTTTCTTTTTCCCGTTTTCAAGTAGCTATTCCTCCGGCTTTCTGATGCCTACTTATATGGATGACTCCAGCCGTGGTTTTGGTTTGACAGATGGTGGATATTACTTTGCCATCAGTGATAAGATGGACTTGAAGTTGCGTGCGGATATTTTTACCAAAGGTTCTTGGGCATTGAATATGGAGTCCAACTACGTGAAAAGATATAAGTACTCTGGTTTATTGCAGGCAAGCTACCAGGTGACGAAGACAGGAGATAAAGGTTTGCCGGATTATTCGGTTGCCAAGGATTTTAAAATTGTATGGTCTCATCGTCAAGATCCTAAGGCAAGTCCTAACTCAACTTTTTCTGCCAGTGTGAACTTTGCGACGAGTAGTTATGAGCGTACCAATATCGGTAATATGTACAATTCGAATGCTATGTCCCAGAATACGAAGACGTCAAGTATCAGTTATTCTCGCACTTTCCCTGACCAGCATTTGACTATTGCTGCAACAACCAATATAGCTCAGACTATGAAAGATTCTTCTGTAAACATGACATTGCCTGACTTGAATATCACATTGAGCACTATTTTCCCGTTTAAGAGGAAACGTGCTGTGGGAGATGAAAAATGGTATGAGAAGATATCTGTTCGATACAGCGGGCGTCTTTCAAACAGTATCAAAACCAAAGATAACCTGTTGTTCAAATCTAATTTGATAAAAGACTGGGAAAATGGGATGAAGCATGAAATTCCTATTAGCGCTACTTTTACTTTGTTCAAATACTTCAATGTCACACCCTCGGTCAGCTATACAGAACGTTGGTATACGCGTAAAGTTATGAAAGACTGGGAACCGAATGAAGCCGGTACCGGTGGACAAGAGGTGAATACTGATACGATTTACGGTTTCCATCGTGTATATAATTATAATGCCAGTTTGGGCATTAATACCAAGATATATGGTATGTATAAACCATTGTTTCTTCCTAAGAAAGAAATACAAATTCGCCATGTCATTACTCCCTCGATAAGTATCAGTGCAGCGCCGGACTTTGGCTCATCCCGTTATGGTTACTATGATTCTTATATCAAGACGTATGCCGACGGGAGGCGTGATACTGTGACTTATTCACCATATGCCGGGCAGATGTTTGGTGTACCGGGGCGTGGAAAGCAGGGAAATATCAGTTTCAGTATTTCCAATAACTTGGAAATGAAGTATAAGGATAAGAATGACTCTATCAAGAAAGTCAGCTTGATTGATGAATTGGGTGCAAGCATAAGTTATAACATGGCTGCAGCAACGCGTCCGTGGAGTGACCTTAATCTGAATTTGCGTTTGAAACTTTCCAAAAGTTATACTTTCAGTATGAGTTCTTCATTTAAAACGTATGGTTATGCTTTCGATAAGAATGGTAATGTAGTACCTAACAATCGTACAGAGTGGTCTTACGGGCGTTTCGGTATTTTCCAAGGATATGGTTCTTCTTTCAGTTATACGTTTAACAACGATACCTGGAAAAAATGGATGGATAAGTTACATGGAGTAAAAGAGGATGACGCAGGCAAAAAAGGTGATGAAAATTCGGATCCCGAAGAAGGTGATGAAGAAAGTACTGAGAGTGGCATACCTAAGAAGAAGGTGGAAAAAGCTGCTGTGGATGCCGATGGATATCAAGTATTCAAAATGCCTTGGTCTTTGAACTTGAATTATAACTTCAATATTTCTGAAGATACCTCAAAACCTATCAATCGGAAAACGATGCGTTATCCTTATCGTTATACTCATAATCTGAGTGCTTCCGGTAATATTAAGATTTCCAATAAATGGGCCATCAGTTTCAATTCCGGTTATGATTTTGAGGCCAAGAAGATTGTACAAACCTCTTTTAATATTACTCGTGACTTACATTGTTTCAGTATGTCTGCCAGTCTTTCTCCTTTCGGACAGTGGAAATACTACAACTTTACTATTCGTGCTAATGCCAGCATTCTGCAAGACTTGAAGTGGGAGCAGAGAAGTCAGACACAAAGTAATATTCAGTGGTATTAGGTGATGGAAGTTGAGGTTTATGCTGAGAGATGTTCTTACCAAATAATTTCCGTTTCTCCGTGTGACTTTAAGTATTCATTTGTTTTGCTGAAATGCTTGTTCCCAAAGAACCCATTATAGGCCGAAAGGGGAGAAGGATGTGCAGAAGTCAGCACTAAATGCTTATTACGGTCGATAAACGCTCCCTTGCGTTGTGCATAAGCCCCCCAAAGAATAAAGACGAGATGCTCTTTTTGTTCTGCCAGTATGCGGATAGCGGCATCTGTGAATGTTTCCCAACCACGGTTTTGATGTGAACCGGCCTGATGGGCACGTACGGTAAGTGTAGCATTAAGTAGTAATACACCTTGTTCTGCCCAACGAGTCAGATTGCCGGTAACCGGTGCATCTGTACCTATATCCTCTTTAATTTCTTTGAAGATGTTGACTAAAGAAGGAGGGAAAGGAACACCGTCGTTTACTGAAAAACAAAGTCCATGCGCTTGTCCGGGACCATGATAAGGATCTTGACCGATAATCACAACTTTTACTTTATCGAAGGGACATAAGTTGAAAGCGTTGAATATTAATTTTCCCGGAGGATATATAGGACCATGTTGATATTCGGTACGTACAAACTCTGTTAGCATACGAAAATAATCTTTATCGAACTCGGGTTGTAAACGCACTTTCCAGCTTTCTTCTATCTGAACATTCATAATCGTAGTTGTTAGTAGTTTCGGATGCTAAGATACAAATTTCTTACTATAGAACACAAGAGTCCCACAGAGTTTTGCTTATTTTCTTTTAAACTCTGTGGAACTCTGTATACTCTATGGTGAAATGATTAAATCAAGTGTATATCATGCATCTTACATTCTTTACGCATATCTTCTGGCCATATGCTTGCCTGTATTTCTCCGATGTGCGCCTTGCGCAGATAGAACATACAGAGACGAGACTGTCCGATACCGCCACCGATAGAGAGTGGGAGTGTATCACTCATCAGGCGTCTGTGGAAATAGAGTTCCAGCCGTTTCTCTTCTCCTTCCTGTTTGAGCTGACGTTGCAAAGCTTCCTTGTCTACGCGGATACCCATCGAAGAAAGCTCTATACTACGTTGTAACACATGATCCCATAATAATAAGTCGCCGTTCAGTCCGGGCAAATCATTCAGTCCGGGGGTAGTGTAGTCATCATAGTCCGGAGCACGTCCATCATGTTTCTTGCCGTCACTTAGTTTACAACCGATACCAATAATGAAAACAGCGCCATATTTTTTGCAAATGGCATGCTCACGACATTTCGGTTCTAATTCGGGATAGAGTTGGCGTAACTCTTCTGCATGGATAAAGTGTAGCTTTGGAGGCAGGCAAGGCTTGATTTGTGGGTACATTTCATATACCATATATTCTGTACGTACCATAGCGGCATAAATGCGCGTAACGATTTCTTTAAGGAACTCCACATTACGGTCTTCGACAGTGATAACACGTTCCCAGTCCCATTGATCTACATAGAGAGAATGTAGATTTCCCAGCTCTTCATCTGCACGGATAGCATTCATATCCGTATAAATTCCATAACCCGGTTCGATGTGATATTCAGCAAGCGTTAAACGTTTCCATTTGGCAAGAGAGTGTACTACTTCCGCCTGCGCGTCGCCCAGATCTTTAATAGGAAAAGAAACGGCACGTTCCACTCCATTGAGATCGTCGTTGATACCCATGCCCTTCAATACAAAGAGGGGTGCGGTGACACGACGCAGGCGAAGTTCGGAAGAAAGGTTCAACTGGAAGAACTCTTTTATCTGTTTAATACCTAATTCTGTTTGTTTTAAGTCTAATAAAGGTTTATATCCTTCGGGTTTTATCAGATAGCTCATAGGTTTATTATATATATCTTCTATTAAATTGTTCGGCAAAGATAGGAATAATATTAATACTTGCTTTGGTTTTAATCAAAAAAAGAGCAAAATGTATCAATATTCTCTCTGGGTATTTGCAAAATAATAATGAGGATAGGAACGGGAAGTAAATAGAAAAAACGAAAGAACGTTAGGAATATGCAGAGATTTTTTATACTTTTGTCCCCGCATTTAGGCCTGGTAGCTTAGTGAATAGAGCGTCAGATTCCGGTTCTGAAGGTCGTGGGTTTGAGTCCCACCCGGGTCACAATCGAATAAGAAGTCCTTATGAGTGTTATCTTATAAGGACTTTTTGTTTTCTGCCATAAATACCCTTTTCCCCTTTCTTTGTATAATCATAGTAATATGCCTATGTTTAATTAAGATTTAGATATAATCAATGCCGGTAATACGATGATATCCGTTTCATAGCTTGAAACCATTCTTTTCTTTTATCAGTTCCTCCCAGTTATCGCAAAATGCCTGCATAGATGGGAAAAGCAGGTCGGCTCCGGCATCCAGTAACACTTGTCCGTTCATTGGTCCTGTATTGACTGCAACAGTAAATATACCCGCTGCCGTTCCGGCTTGTACCCCAATGGGAGCGTTTTCTACAACGATGGCTTCATTGGCTTTTACTCCGGCTTTCTCCAGTCCCATCAGGTAGGGTTCCGGATGAGGTTTGCCATATTTCACGTCGAAAGCGGTCACCATGCGTTCACGTACAAATATACCGGGAAAATTATGGGCTAAGCGGTCGAGCAAGGAATGTTGTCCCGACCCGGTTACCAAAACGGGAATGATACCTGCCTCCTTTACCTTTTGTAATACCTCCCAAGCACCCGGCATACGTTCCGGATCGGGATTTTTGTTGAACTCGGCACTTTTCTCAGCATAAATGCTTTCTATCATTTCGGGAGTAGCGTCTTTGCCATACTGACGTTGATAGACAATATTGATGGTAGCGGCTCCGGTTCGTCCTTCGTGCATATAAGCTTCTTCACGGCTCAAGTGCAGGCCATGGCGCTCCATCACTTTGTGCCATGCGTCAGCATGATAAGGCATAGAGTTGAACAGTACGCCGTCCATGTCAAAAAGAACTGCTTTTAACTGGATATTGGAATACCCGTACTTTTCCAGATAACGGGCGATAGATTTCTCGAACATAAATACCTGTTATTTTATACCTTACAAAAATACAGAAAAAGCGCGGATAACACGGATTTCACAGATTTAGAGAAGTGATTACTTCACTGGTTTCCATGTAATTCGCGTAATCCGCGCCTTGAAAGGACGTATTATAGTCTTGCTTGAATAGCCTTGGATTCTTCTTCGTATCCCGGTTTGTTCAGCAATGCAAACATATTCTTCTTGTAAGCCTCTACACCCGGTTGGTTGAACGGGTTGACACCCAGGATGTAACCGCTGATACCGCAAGCTTTTTCAAAGAAATATAGCAAACCGCCGATACTTTCTTCGTTTAGTGCAGGGATAACGATACGCATGTTGGGTACACCACCGTCCACATGAGCCAACTGTGTTCCCAATTCGGCCATTTTGTTTACTTCATCCACACGCTTGCCGGCAAGGAAGTTCAGACCATCCAGGTTGGCTTCATCACTGGGCACTTGCAATTTATGCCGGGTGCTTTCTACTGAGATAACGGTTTCATAGATAGTACGTTCACCTTCCTGAATCCATTGTCCCATAGAGTGCAAGTCAGTAGAGAAATCTACGGCAGCAGGGAAGATACCCTTGTTTTCTTTACCTTCCGATTCTCCATAAAGCTGTTTCCACCATTCACTTACATAGTGCAATTTAGGATTGAAGTTTACAAGAATTTCAATCTTCTTACCACTCTTGTAAAGTTCGTTACGGGTAGCAGCATAGATCGCAGCCGGATTTTCTGCAAACGGAACATCAGCACCGCAAGCTTTTTCCATAGTCACTGCACCGGCCACCAGTTTTTCGATGTCGAAACCTGCCACTGCGATCGGCAACAAACCTACCGGAGTCAATACAGAGAAACGGCCGCCTACATTGTCGGGGATGATGAATGATTTATAACCTTCATTGTCAGCCGTTACGCGGGCAGCGCCCTTTTGGGCGTCTGTGATGGCAACGATTACTTTCTTTGCCATATCCTTGCCGCGTTGATCCTCACATTGCTTCTTTAGCAAGCGGAAAGCCAAAGCGGTTTCAGTAGTAGTTCCTGATTTGGAGATATTGATAACACCGAATTTCTTGTCTTTCAGGAATTCTGTGAGTTCGTACAGATAATCTTCACCTATATTGTGTCCTGCATATAGGATAACAGGAGCTGTTTTCTTCTCCTGCAACCAAGTGAAACTGTTTGATAAAGCCTCGATAACGGCGCGTGCACCGAGATAACTTCCACCGATACCGGCAACGACTATCACTTCGCAATTGTCACGCAGAACTTGTGCGGTAGTTTTCAGGTCGTCCAGATGCTCCTTGGTGATGGAAGAAGGAAGATGCAACCAGCCTAAGAAGTCATTACCTTTACCTGTACCATTCTCTAATGCTTCCTGAGCAGCCTTAACCTGTGTCTCATAAGCGAAAACATTCTCTTTGGAAATAAATCCTAAAGTCTTTTCAATGTTCAAACTAATCATAATATTCTAGGTTTTAAATTCAGTATTTCGTCCTTTCGGCTTACCGGGTTACCGGAACGAGTCGGTCAGTAACTTAATCTCAATCATTGGTGAGATGCGTTCATACAATATATTGTATACAGCATCCAGTATCGGCATATTGACATGATGGTGCTTGTTGATTTCCTTGATACATTTCGTACCATAGTAACCTTCCGCTATCATTTCCATTTCAATCTGCGCGCTTTTCACAGAGTAACCTTTACCGATCATCGTACCGAACGTACGGTTACGGCTAAAATTGGAATATCCTGTTACCAGCATGTCACCTAGATAAACAGAATCGTTGATGTTTCGGTTCAACGGATGCACTGTTTGAAGAAAGCGGTTCATTTCCTGTATAGCGTTAGACATCAATACAGCCTGAAAGTTATCACCATATTTCAGACCGCTGCAAATGCCGGCTGCAATGGCATATACATTTTTCAACACAGAACCATATTCTATACCGGCAACATCATTGCTGACGGATGTCTTGATGAACGAACTTGCCAGACGACGGGCAAAGGTACAGGCTTTATCGGTATCCGGACAAGCGATTGTCAAGTAAGAAAGGCGTTCCAACGCCACTTCCTCTGCATGGCAAGGACCTGCCAGTACGGCTATATTTTCGGAAGGTACGCCATATTCTTTCCTGAAGTATTCCGAGACAATCACATTGTCATCGGGAACGATACCCTTGATGGCGGTGATGATGAACTTATCCTTAATCTTTGTTTTGAGTTTCTTCAAGTGGGATTTCAGATAGGGAGAGGGAGTGACGAAGATAAGCGTATCCGATTCTTTCACCACATCATTGATGTTGGAATTGAAGTTGATGCGCTTCGTATCAAATTTTACGCCCGTCAGGTAGGCAGGATTGTGCCCAAGGCGTTTGAAATCGGCAATGCGGTCATCGCGTCGCATATACCAGTTTATGGTGTCTTGTTGTGCCAACACCATTTTGGCAATGGCTGTTGCCCAACTTCCTCCGCCCATGATGGCTATCTTACCGGGTAGTTTCATATCGAAATTAATAATTAAAAATTAAAAATTAAAAGAGGGAAAGGAGCACCTCTCCCTCTTTCGATCTTTAATCTTACTTATTTAATTTTTAATTCTTTAATTCTTGATTTTGCTGACCCAGTCAGCAACTTCATTCACGGTCGGGTTTGCCAACTCCAGTTTATACTTTTTGTTGATACCACAGATGTCCATATGCAATTTCTGCGGGTTCACATCTTTCATGTCGCCGACGAGATTATATCCCGCTTTCTGAATAACGGCTACCCATTCTTCGGGAATGCCCAATTCCATAAACTTGGCAGGCGCATCTTTCGGAACTACTTTCTCGGGACGCATTTGGGGGAAGAACAACACTTCCTGGATGAATGACTGTCCGGTCATCAACATTGTCAAACGGTCGATACCGATACCGATACCGGATGTAGGAGGCATACCATATTGCAGTGCTTTCAGGAAGTCCTGGTCGATGAACATTGCTTCATCATCTCCCTTTTCGCTCAGTTTCAACTGATCTTTGAAACGCTCTTCCTGGTCGATGGGATCGTTCAACTCGCTATAGGCATTTGCCAATTCTTTACCGTTCACCATCAGTTCGAAACGTTCGGTCAGTCCCGGTTTACTGCGGTGCATCTTGGTCAGCGGACTCATTTCTACAGGATAGTCGGTGATGAAAGTCGGTTGTATGAACGTACCTTCGCAGAATTCACCGAAAATTTCGTCAATCAATTTACCCTTACCCATAGTATCATCAATCTCCATTTTCAGCTCACGGCATATCTGGCGTATTTCGTCTTCGTCCTTACCATTGAGGTCGTAACCCGTCTTTTCCTGAATGGCTTCCAGAATGGGCAAACGGCGATAAGGAGCTTTGAAACTGATTGTTTTTCCGTCGATGGTGGTTTCCGTACAACCATTTACGGCGATACAGATACGCTCCAGCAATTTTTCGGTGAAACTCATCATCCAATTGTAATCTTTATATTGTACGTAGAGCTCCATACAAGTAAATTCGGGGTTATGGTTCTTGTCCATTCCCTCGTTGCGGAAGTTCTTTCCGATTTCATATACACCTTCGAAGCCGCCTACAATCAATCGTTTCAGATAAAGCTCCGTAGCGATACGCAGGTAGAGATCTATATCCAGCGAGTTGTGGTGGGTGATGAACGGACGTGCGCTTGCTCCACCGGGGATGGATTGCAGGATAGGAGTTTCTACTTCGGTATATCCGGCCTCGTCCAGTACGGCACGCATAGTCTTGATGACGGTGGCACGCTTTAGGAAGGTGTCTTTTACACCTTCGTTCACAATGAGGTCTACATAGCGTTGGCGATAACGTAGCTCGGGGTCTTCAAAGGAGTCGTAAGCCACACCATCCTTGTATTTTACAATAGGCAACGGCTTGATACTCTTGGAGAGTACGGTCAACTTCTTGGCGTGGATACTGATTTCGCCCATCTGGGTACGGAATACAAAACCCTCGATGCCGATGAAGTCGCCCAGGTCTAGCAAACGTTTGAACACAGTGTTGTACATTTCTTTGTTTTCGTCCGGACAGATATCATCACGGGTGATATATACCTGGATACGTCCTTTGGAGTCCTGTAATTCGATAAAAGATGCTTTACCCATGACACGGCGGCTCATCATACGTCCGGCTACGGACACTTGGCGCGGTTCTGCGTCGTCTTTGAATTCGGCTTTAATATCGGTAGAGAAAGCGTTGGTTACATACTCTGCTGCGGGATAAGGTTCGATACCCATCGCGCGAAGTTCATTCATGCTGTTACGGCGAATGATTTCCTGTTCACTTAGTTCTAAAACGTTCATATCGTTATTATTCAACTCAATTTGGGTACAAAAATACGAAACATTTTTCAGAAATGCGAACCTTTTGCTTAAATAAAGCGAACAAAGCGGTTTGTGGCATTGTAGTCAGTGGCAGTTCGCTGGGGGATGGTTGTTGACGGCGCAGGTATTGGTAATGAGGTTGCCTCATGTAGGGCTTAAACTTGTCCGATCCTTATTATAAAGCTGTCTAAAGTAAAGGATAAACTTCATCTTAGCCGCTAAGATATACATCTTGGCTGCTCGGATGGCTATCTCGAGTGCTGAGATGTATATCTCGGCACGCGAGATGAAGATTAAATCAAGGTTTATAGCTCTTTACCGGTAAGATGAAACATTCCTTTGTCATGTTTGTAGGGAGTTTAAAGTCAATGTTCGAGGATTTGCTTGCTTGCCTTCCGGAATTTGAGTACTTTTGCACCCTCTTAAAGCATAAAGGTATTAGTATGACAGGACAAAAGACGCCCACAGCGTTGGGTACGGAAAGTATAGGTAAGCTGTTGATGCAATATGCCATACCGGCAATTATCGCCATGACGGCTTCTTCTTTATATAATATGGTGGATAGTATCTTCATCGGTCATGGTGTGGGAACAATGGCAATCTCCGGATTGGCGTTGACTTTTCCGTTGATGAACCTTGCCGCCGCTTTCGGGTCGTTGGTGGGCGTGGGTGCTTCCACGTTGATTTCGGTGAAGCTGGGACAGAAGGATTATGACACGGCGCAGCGGGTATTGGGCAATGTCGTTGTCCTGAATATCCTTTTAGGCGTTGCCTTCACGGTTGTGGTGATGGCTTTCCTTGACCCTATTCTCTACTTCTTCGGCGGTAGCGACCAGACGATAGGCTATGCCCGGGACTATATGCAGATTATCCTCCTGGGGAATGTCGTGACGCATCTGTATTTAGGACTGAATGCCGTGCTGCGTTCCTCGGGGCATCCGCAGGAGGCTATGTATGCCACGATAGCTACCGTGGTTATCAATACATTGTTGGATCCCTTGTTTATATACGGTTTGGGCTGGGGCATTCGTGGGGCGGCGATTGCTACCATTGTAGCGCAAATCGTCTCGTTGCTTTGGCAGCTTAAGTTGTTCGGCAACAAGGACGAACTGCTGCATTTCCATCGCGGTATCTTCCGCCTGAGACGCAAGATCGTATCCGATTCGCTCGCCATAGGCATGTCTCCTTTCCTGATGAACCTGGCAGCATGTTTTATCGTTATCCTCATTAACCAGGGATTGAAAGAATATGGCGGAGACTTGGCTATCGGGGCTTTCGGTATCGTGAACCGGCTGGTGTTTATCGTCGTGATGATTGTGATGGGGTTGAATCAAGGGATGCAACCTATCGCCGGATATAATTTCGGGGCGAAGCGGTATGACCGCGTGAATCGGGTGTTGAAACTAACGATAATCTATGCTACGGGGGTGACTACATTCGGTTTTTTCGTGGGGATGCTGATGCCGGATTTGGTGGTGGGCATTTTTACGTCAGACCGGGAACTGGTTGATATTTCGGCAAGGGGATTGCGGATTGTAGTGATGTTTTTCCCGATTATCGGTTTCCAGATGGTGACGGCGAATTTCTTCCAAAGTATAGGAATGGCGGGTAAGGCGATCTTTCTTTCCCTTACCCGCCAGATGATGATATTGCTTCCTTGTCTGCTCATTCTTCCTCGCTTTTATGGTACGGCGGGGGTGTGGTACAGTATGCCGGTGTCCGACCTTATCGCGAGTCTGATAGCTGCGGCGATGCTGATTTGGCAGTTCCGTATGTTCAGAGAGAAGGCTTAGTTGGAAAGTGCATGTTCCTCATAGCCTGCCAGGTTGTAGCAAACCGGGATTGTGCTATTTCCTACACGGTATATGCCGAATTTAAAATAATAACCTTCTTCGTCATTACGGCCTATCAGTATTTCTTCGTTGTCGACGATGTGTTTCTTGGTTTCTTTACCTTTTTCGGGATAAGTCATGGTAACATCCAGACGACCCGGTTTGAGGATTGTTTCCGCTTCTTTGCCATAGCTTGTCCAGTTAATATTCACCTCAAAAGTTATCCAGCAATCCTTAGGAAAACTTTCGAAAGGCATCTTATAGGCAATTGTGGAAACTTTATATCGTGAACTGACAGATTGCATGATGGCCGTATTGCCAGGATTGGCATTGCAACGGTCGGTCTTGTCACTCAACCATTTCCGGTCCGAGTTGGCTTTGATGTAAAAGTATCCTTGTGAGAAGCCGAAAGCGAGCGGAGGATATCCGCCTTGTTCCACCAGCCAGCCATTCGGTTTCCCCGCTTTGTACAAAGTATCACCTTTCGCGTTGACTTTGATTATCTTCTCGTGTGCGATATTCTTCTTGAAAATCATTCGTTTCTCCAGTTTGAGGAATTCTTTTACGCTCAGTCGCATTACCTTGCCCGACGGGTCGGAAACCAATGTACGGCTTGGCATGCCGTGCCATTGGGCGAAGATGGTGGATACATCTTTGTCTAATGTACGAGGTATGTAAACTGAGAAAGTGTAGCTCATGGATGAACCTTGTGGGCAACTGCCTTTCCCGTAATGGTATACGGTCTTCGTTTTTTGGGCGTTGGGATATTCGTCTGCCTGATGGTCACGGAAATCATTTGCTGTGGCGTAACAGTAACAGAGTTCGGCACGCCCTTTGGTCTCTCCCTTAGCGTAGCCTTCCAAGGTGTTGTCTTCCTCTTTCAACTCAAAACGATAGGATGGTTTACCCTGAAACAAACGGGTATAATCCAATTGGAGAGTATGCGGCTTATTTGTGCCGACTGCTACCCAACGGCCATCGATAATTTGATTTGTACGCGCCGAGTCGGCTTGAACGTTGACGCGTGCCGTCAGGGGAACTGATTTGCCGGATTGAGCGTGACATGTAACTGTTGCAGGCAAGAGGCAAAAGGTGATTAATATTGTTGCTTTCATTCTTTTTGATATTTATGTATTGTTATCAATTAATAAATCGTTAATCAGGACCGGAGTATGGAGACATCTGTTAAATGGGAACTATGAATATACGAACAAACAGCCTTATTCTCCCTTTTTTAGGTGCATGAAATTTTTGTGTTCACTAAGGTAACGGTACCATCGGTCTACGTCCGTAATTTAGTTTCAAGCCTTTTTCATAAGCTTCGGGCCCATGCAGGTTTTTAATGTCCAGTTCCCCTATATTTACGAGGATACCACGTGCCATAAGGCCGGCGTCTTCATTCTGAATACGTGGCAAGGTTTCTGCGGCTTCTTTCAGTTGAGGTAAGAACGGACGGATATAATCACGCATGGCAGGATCTAAAGATAGACATTCCAATAGAGAATACCCTATTTTCCTGTCTTCTTCCTTTACGGGAGTAATCAGGCGGGAAATACCTTCCTGCATTTTATTTAGATAAGAAACGGCATATGCTGCTTCGGAAGCGATGTAAGGATTGTTATCATAAAGAAGCGCTAACAGAGCTTGCGGACAAGTGGTAATTTGCTTTTCTCTGGCAAGTTGGGCATAACCTGCTACTCCCCAAAATCTCATATCGGGATGAGGGCTGGTAATGGCTTTCTCCAATAGCGGGAGGACGGCAGGGGTTGCTGTTCCTGCAGTTTCTACAAGTGTATATAGTTCTTCCAACGGATATTTCTCTTTGCGTACAGTTTCATAAAGGATATGCCCTGTGCGGGAATTCGGAAGGAAGAAACCTAGGTCTTGGGTGGAACGTATATGGTCTGACAAACCTTTGCGCATCTTTACCAATATATCTGCGTGTTCGGGAGAGGTGGATAGATCGTATAGTTCACCTGGGTCTTTTTCGAGGTCGAACAGCATTTCTGCCGGATGCGCTTTGAATGTCAATTCCCAGTCGGGATTGGTGTTGTGGCCTTCCAATACGAGTTTGTCCCATGCTTTATTAGAGGGCATACCCCATTGGTAATAGTTGCGCAAGGCAAACTGGCGATAAGGGATGTAACTGCGGATGTACTTGAAGTGTCCGTCGGTGACGGCACGTACAGGCATAAAGTGGTGCAGTTGGTTGGCGGCTAATGCAAACTGCATTTTGCGTTTTTCTTTGTTTGCGAATTGGCCGAAAAGCGCTTTACCTTGCATATGTTTAGGAGGTTTTATTCCTGCAAGGCTGAGTACGGTTGGACCTAAATCGGTAAAATTGACTAAGTTGAAATCTTTACCGGAGGTCCTGTCTGTTAGATGTCGCCATTTGGGAGGGAAGTAGACTATGAGGGGAACATTCAAGCCGCTTTCGTACAAATAGCCTTTACCGCGTGGCACACAACCGCCGTGATCACTGAAGAAAAATATAATAGTATTGTCATCTAGTCCTTTGTCCTTCAAATCTTTTAGATAGAACCCCAACCAGGTATCTACATCTTGTACGGCTTCCAAATGACCGGCATAGTCGGAACGTACTTCGGGCAGGTCGGGAACATAAGAAGGTAGCGTGAGCAATTCAGGATAAATACCTTCTTTGGTATAGTCTCTGCGTCCGTCGGTGTGGAAGGTGCGGATACGTCCCATGTGTGAGGTCACGGTATTGAATACGGCAAAAAAAGGTTGGGTTTTGCCACGTTTAGGGCTGTTATAAGAAGCTTTAGGCGTACATTCGTCCCAGCAGATTTTATTATCGGTGGTGGAGTTATAATGTGTCTTGCTGTTGTTTGTGCAATAATAACCAGCTTCGCGTAACTTCTGTGGAAAGAAGATGTCGGCAGGAGTATCGTAGGGCACAGGATGGATATCCATTCCATAGGTAGTGGAATAGCATCCGGTGATGAGAGAAGAACGGGCTGCCGAACTTTGCGGGGCTACAGACCATGCATTCATAAACTGTATACCTTGAGTTGCCAGACTGTCGGTATTGGGAGTATGTACGTCTTTGTTACCGTAACAACCGAATTCGTACGCACTGGTGTCTTCAAAGGTTAGCCAGAGAATGTTGGGCTTTTCATCTTTTTTGTCTGTAGTTGCTGCTTGTGCGGAGTAAAATCCGCAAGTGGCAGTACATACTAGTAATGGTAAGTGTTTCATAATATTAAATGTTAATGTATGATTATTTTCTTTTGCTAAAATAGGGTGTTTGTGCCGAATATTTGCTTTTTTATGTTCAAAAGTCTACCAATATTGTTTTCGGAGGTAATGTTTCGACAAAATTAGTAAGGATTGAACAATATTAGGGTCTCACGTAGACATAAGTACGCAGGATATAAATAAAATAGGGCGATAATATGGGGATAAAGGCGTATTTTTGATTTGAAATCTAACATAGAAAAAATGAAAACCACGTTCTTCGTAATATTACTGTTATATGCTATATCCTTGCCTGCCCAGATACAGGACATAAACAATCAATCATTGGATAATTCTCTGCGTGGTGAAGCTGAGAAACTATTGACTGAGTGGATAGATACGCTGTTGACTTATCAGTGCGTAAATTTACACTCTGCATTGGATGGAGGTATTTTGTGTCCGGCATGTGCTCGTATACATGGGCGCATTGGCGATGCTGTACTTCCTCTGATGTATTTGGCGGACAAAACGGGTAATGATAAATATTTACATGCTGCTAAAAGTCTGATGGCGTGGATGGAAAATGTACATTACCCAGATGGTTCTTGGATGAATGATGTACATGTTTCGGACTGGAACGGTACGACCGTATTCGCAGCTATCGCCCTCTATGAAGCTTTGCATTATCATGGGCATTTACTGGATGACTCTACCCGGAATCATTGGAAACAGCGGTTGGCGGAGGCCGGTGAGTTTATCATGAATAATCCTTTTATCTACAGCCGCAAACGGGAGGGAATGAGGAATATGAATGTGAACTATTCCGCTTCCGCCACTTATGCATTGTATGCCATTGGAGAAATGTGCAATCGTTCCGGTTTCAAGGCACAAGCCCGGGAGATTGCCACTGATTTGAAAGGTTATTTCACGGAACATGAATACTTTGTTTTCGGTGAAGGTCCTAATGTACGGACTAAAACGAAGAATGGTTGCCTGCCTGTAGATTTGCTTTATAACGTGGAGGAAACCTTGCCCAACATGGCGTATTATGCCAAGATGGCAAAAGATACCGAATTGCTGTCGCTTATTGAACGCTCCATGAGTACTCATCTGGAATTTATGTTACCTGATGGCGCTTGGGATAATAGCTGGGGAACCCGTAGTTTTAAATGGACTTATTGGGGTGGGCGTACAAGCGATGGTTTTATGGGAGGGTATTATTCGCTGGCTACTCATCATCCTGAATACGTGGAGGCTATCCGCCGGAATATCGGATTATTGAAGAAAGCCACTTACGATGGATTACTTTATGGTGGCATGCACTATCGTGTTTCAGGTATTCCGCCCTGTATACACCATACTTTCGGACATGCCAAAGCTTTGGCGTCTTTTCTGGAACAGGCTCCGGTGGATATGGTTACTTCCAAAGAACTTCCTCGTGATGTACCTTATGGGGTAAAGTGTTTTCAGGATATCCGTACATGGTTGATCGCACAGGGATCTTGGCGTGCCACGTTTACCGGATATGATGCTGAATATAAGACGAAAGGAACACATCCCATAGGGGGAGCTCTTGCCTTGTTATGGCATGCGGAGGTAGGTCCTGTCTTTGCTGCGACAATGAATAAATATCAGTTGATAGAGGCTCCTAATATGCAGGGTAGTACTCGGAAATATCTGATGGGAGGTACTCCTCGTATAGAGTTGATTGAGGATGGAAATGTATATACTAATCTGGATGATTTAAACACGGACATTGTTTGCCATATAGATAAGAATAATTATTGTTTTCAAGTGAATACTCATTTGGTGGATATTAGTCAAAAATCTCCATCAGGAGGAGAAGTACCTGTAGTGGTGAATTATGTCTATTCGGAACAAGGGGTTCGAATCTGTGTGCGACATTGTCCTGATAGGGCTTATTTGGTATTGCCAATTATAGCATCGCCAGTTGAAACAGTAGAGATAAGCTCAAAGGCGATGCGTATTAATAGAAATAATGGTGTGCTGAATGTAAAATGTGAAGCGGGAACTGTTGAAGTAGGACCAACCGATGATGATGGGCGTATATTTAATCCCGTTCCCGGTTTTTCTTTTGTACCTTTACGTATTCTCCCCGATAGTGAAGATAAGAAAGTTCTGATAAATATCTATTTCTATTAATATATTTTGTTTATTTGCTTCATAATAGATTACGATTATGAAAATATTTCAATTTTTGTTAGTACTATTAGTTGGATTATTTCCTATGATGTTAAATGCTAATACTTCGGAAGATATCCATTTTACTCATATTGGTCTGGAGGAAGGATTATCGCATAGTACTATATTTGCAATTAATCAAGATAAAGAAGGAAATTTATGGTTTGCTACGTATGATGGGCTGAATAAGTATGATGGTTATAACTTTACGGTCTATCGTCATCAGTATATGAATTCCAATAGCATTGCCAGTGATATCTCACGTTGTATTGCAGTCGATGATGTTGACCGGATTTGGGTAGGAACACGCGAAGGTTTGTCTCTTTATAATCGTCGTAAAGATGCTTTTTCTAACTATTACTATAAAAAAAATGGACAGAACGTGGCTATTACCAGTATTGTTCCAATAAAACAGGATTTGTTAATGCTGGGTACAATGGAGGGCATTTTGATTTTTGATGTGGAAAGAGAATGTTTTCTGAGTGATACGTTATCCTCTTCGTTACATTTGTTAAAACCTACTGCTTTAGTACGTCAGGGTGATTGTGTTTATATCGGTGCTGAAGATGGAGTGTATACTTACTCTCTCACAGGGAATACATTGAAAAAGTTGGTAAGTATGCCCGAAGGGATAAGGGTACATTCTATTTTGTGCCAGATGTTCAGCAGAATATGGATGGCAACGGAAGGAAATGGCTTGTATTTGTATGATACCAATTCTAAAGAACTAAAAAATTATCGGTATGAAGATGGAAAATCCGGCCTGAACTCAAACTATGTACGGTCACTGGAACTGGATACGGAAAACCGTTTGTGGGTAGGAACTTATAGCGGCCTGAATATTTATAAAGAAGGAACTGATCGCTTTACGTCTATAAGAAATTCTGAAATACAGGAAGGTAGTTTGTCACAGAATTCCGTGCGCTGTATATTCAAAGACTCGCAGGGAGGCATGTGGTTGGGTACTTACTGGGGTGGTTTGAATTATTATCATCCTTTGTGTAACCGTTTTCAACGTATCAAGCATGTACCTTTTTTAAACTCCCTGAGTGATAATGTGGTCAGTTGCATTGTAGAGGATAACGAACATAATTTGTGGATTGGGACAAGCGACGGAGGACTGAACTATTATGATAATGTTTCGAAGCAGTATAAGAATTATTTGTTTAATTCCACTCCGATGATGATGGATACTCCTTTTAAGGACATTAAAACTGTATATGTAGATGAAGCGCATGATAAGGTATATGTAGGAGCACATGCAGGAGGAATGATGGTATTGCACAGAAAGTCGGGATACGTTGAATATTATAATCGGAGAAACAGTAATATACCGAGTAATAACATTTATTCTATCCTTTCGGATGAAAATGGAGGACTTTGGGTGGCTTCATTGGAATATTTGTTACACTTTGATATAAATAAGCAAAATTTTACAATTATAGATAAAGATAAGAATGGAGAGAAACTCCAACAATACAATCGTCTTCTATTCCGTGATTCGAAGAAACGTATTTGGATAGGAGGAGAAAGGGGGATTTCTGTCTATAATCAAGTTGGTGGTTCTTTGTTGGCTAACAAAGAATATAATATCATTTCGGTTTTGAGGCAGGCTTTTGTGAATTGTTTTTACGAATCTTCATCAGGAACTATATGGGTTGGAACTCGCAACGGACTTTTTGCTTTGAAGGAAAGGAGCGGAGAGTTGCAGCAATATACCACAAACAATGGTTTACCGAGTAATGTTATTTATGGAATTCTGGAAGACGCTTACGGCAGGTTGTGGATAAGTACAAACTTGGGACTGAGTTGTTTGAACCCCGAAAATGGAAAATTCCGTAATTTTACGATTTTGGATGGTTTGCAGAGTAATCAGTTCAATGCAGGTTCTTATTGTCGTAAAGATAATGGTTATATGTTGTTTGGTGGTGTCAATGGCATTACTTCTTTCCGTCCCGAGACCTTGATTGACAATCCTTACGCTCCCAAACCTGTTATCAATAAGTTGTTTGTCTTTAATAAAGAAGTACTGCCCGATGATGAGACCGGTATCCTGAAAGAAAGTGTTGAATATGTAGACCATATTACGTTGACATCTTCCCAAAATTCTTTTGCTATATCGTTTGTTGTGTCTAATTATATTGCAGGTAGGCATAATACCTTTGCTTATAAACTGGATGGATATAATGATGTGTGGTACAAACAAAGTGACATAAGCCCGGTTTCATATTCCAATCTACCGGCAGGAGATTATACCTTTTATATAAAAGCGGCAAATAATGATGGAAAATGGAATGAAGAACCTACTACTCTTCATATCCGTATTCTACCTGTTTGGTATCGTACGTGGTGGGCTATAACTTTGTTTGCCTTATCTGCTGCTCTATTGATATTTGGTGTTGTACGTTTTTTCTGGTTACGTAAGAGTATGCAGGCTGAGATAGCTATGGAACGGATGGATAAAGAGAAACAAGAAGAAATCAGCCAGATGAGAATTCGTTTTTATGTTAATATATCGCATGAGTTACGAACTCCGCTGACGTTGATTGTTGCACCTTTACAGGAACTGCTTGGTCGTATTAAAGGGCATTGGGAACATGAACAGCTACTTTATATCCAACGAAATACAAATCGTTTGTTACACTTAGTCAATCAGTTGATGGACTATCGACGTGCGGAATTGGGCATTTTTGAACTTAGACCGGTATGTGCCAATGCTTATAAAAGGGTGATGAATTGCTTTATGAACTATGACAATCTGTCAAAGCGGAAAGATATAGATTATAATTTTTACACGGAATTGCAGGATGAAAATGTATTGTTTGATGAAAACTATTTGGATTTGATAGTGAATAACTTACTTTCAAATGCTTTTAAATATACAGAAGTGGGTGAAAGTATTACGGTAAAACTTTATAAAGAAGAAAACCAACTTGTGTTACAGGTAGCAGATACGGGTATAGGCATTCCCAAAGAAAAGCAGGAGAAGATTTTTGAACGTTTCTATCAGGTAGAAAATGGACGTGAAGGGAGTGGAATAGGTTTGTCTTTGGTACAACGCTTAGTAGAACTTCATCATGGACGGATTACATTGCAAAGTGAAGTGGGCAAGGGTTCCACCTTCACCGTTTATTTACCTCAGGATAAATCGGTTTATACACAGGAGGAACTGCTTAGTAGAGAAGGAGATGTGGAAGAGCAACGTGTGTATTCCACTAATGCGCATGATATCTATATCGGCGATGAAGAAAAGAAAGAGTTGGATATTGATGAAACCGTTGAAGAAGGTAGTAAACGTGGAACCATTCTGATTGTGGAGGATAATGAAGAATTGCGGCAATATCTGGTAAATGGTTTGTCCGATCAGTTTAACATGTTAGAAACAGAGAATGGACAAAAGGCATTAGATCTCTTGAAAGATGAAGATGTGGATTTGATTGTTACAGATGTGATGATGCCTGTGATGGATGGTGTCAAATTATGTAAGTGGGTGAAACAAAATCTGCGCACATGTCATATTCCTGTTTATATGTTGTCTGCTAAAGCAGATATGAAGTATCAATTGGAAGGATTACAGGTCGGTGCTGATGATTATATTTCCAAACCATTCTCGATGACTGTGTTGAAAGCTAAGATATTGAATATGTTACGTACACGTTATCGGATATTTGAACGTTATTCTAATATGACGGAAGTCGAACCGGAGAAACTTACCAATAATACGATGGATGAGGAATTATTACGGAAAGCCATAGCGGTTGTTGAAAAAAATATGGATAATGTGGAATTTTCTACAGAGTTGTTTGCGCGTGAAATGAATATGAGCCGTTCTAGTCTCCATCTGAAATTGAAAGCGATTACCGGTAAGTCGGCTATTGATTTCATCCATAAAATACGCTTCAACCGGGCTTGTCAATTGCTGAAGGAAGGGAAGTATACGGTTTCCGAAATCAGCTTTATGGTAGGCTATAATACCCCTTCTTATTTTGCGGCACGTTTTAAAAAGTATATGGGTTGCCTACCCACAGAGTATGGAAAGAAATAATATTTATTTTCGCATGAAAACACGTATCATTTTACTTTTAACAACAGTTCTGTTTTTATTTGTTTCGTGTATGCAACCCCTGATAGCAGGGCTCTCTGTATCTAAAGAAAAAAACATCCAAGATGGAGATAAAATCATCGAACTGTTCAAGCTAACGAATGCAAATGGTATGGTTGTTAAAGTAACTAATTATGCTGCTTCATTGACTTATGTTTCTGCCCCTGATAAAGACGGACATTTCGAACCGGTAGTTTTAGGATTTGATAGTCTGAGAAATTATTTAGGTAAACACCCTAAATTCGGTGCTACAATCGGAAGATATGCCAATCGAATAAGCAATGCGGAATTTCACCTGAATAATCAGACTTATCATTTGGAGAAGAACAATAAGGAACACTCCATTCACGGAGGAACGCAAGGATTTAATCGTCAGGTATTTGAGATAGATACTTTTTATACAGTAAAAGATACGGCTGCTGTTATTTTTAAGTATCAAAGTGCTGATTTGGAAGGAGGTTTTCCCGGAGTGTTAAATCTTTTAGTGGCATATAAGCTGACCAATCAAAATGAAATTATTCTTGATTATACGGCTTCTACGGATAAACCTACGGTTGTCAATCTTACCAACCATAGCTATTTTAATTTGACCGGTTGTAGAGGAGCTGTAGTCAATCATCTTTATAAGATAAAGGCGGATTTTATCACTCCGGTAGATACTGATGGCATTCCGACAGGAGAGTTCATGCCGATTGCCGGAACAGAATATGACTTTACTTCGCTACGAAATGTTGAAAATAGGGTAAAACAGTCGGGAAAGGGATATGATGTGAATTATAAACTTGATAAGTCACTTGATTCCTTGGAATTGGTGGCAACGGTGATTGACCCTGAGTCGGGTAGGGTATTGGAAGCCTATACTACAGAACCCGGGATGCAGTTCTACATCCCGAATTCAAATATGGACTATCTTACTGGACATGGAAATAAAATATATGGAAAATATTATGGATTTTGTCTTGAAATGCAGCATTTCCCTGATTCTCCCAATAAACAGCAGTTCCCCTCTACAGTTTTATTGCCCGGAAAGACTTATAAACAGATTACTATTTATAAATTTGCAACATTATCAGAACAATATAATTTAAACGACTAAAAACTTATTTGATTATGGAAATGAATGTATGGAAGAAGTGTGTATGTATATGTGGAATGTCACTCCTTATGATAACTACTTTATATGCATCGCAGGTTACGAGTAATGTCACTCCTGATGAACCAGTTAAAAAAACAAGAAGTACTACTTTTATCTATGAAAAAGATAAAACATGGGAACCTGCTGGTGAAGGTGTTACCAGGCAAATTATGGGTTATGACGGCCAAGTGATGTTAGTGAAGGTTAAATTTGAGAAAGGGGCTATTGGAACTCCTCATAAACATTATCATACACAAACTACATACGTTGCGAGCGGTAAGTTTGAATTTACGGTAGGGGGAGAGAAAAAAATAGTTGAGGCTGGTGATGGCATTTACATGGAACCGGACGTTTTGCATGGTTGTGTTTGCTTGGAACCGGGTGTTCTTATCGACTGTTTTGCTCCGATGCGTGCCGATTTTCTGAAATAGAATTGATACAACCGAATATTGATAGAAATTGAATACGTAAAATAATATAAGTCATTTGTTTCTTAGGGTGATAATGAGGAATGTTTGGATATCCGATATTCCTTTATTATCATCCTATTTTTTTGTTTGAAAAATGATACTTTCCGAGATATGTTTTATTGGTTGAATAGGTCTCTAAAGTGTCTAAAACCGCCTTTTAAAAGTGTTTGTTGTGACTTTTACACGAAATTAGGGTCGCATAAACAATATTTGCATGAGAGCTGAGGAAAAGTAGGGGGAATTAAAACAATATTTTCATATTGTGTTGATTGTCGGTGATACATTTGTGGTCGAGATAAAACTATATTAATGTTAACTTAGATTTAATTATTATGCACAGTTTAAAAGAATTGTTTTTGATCTTTTTCTTTGCTCTTGTAAGTATGGTCACATACGCGCAAAGTCAGACTGTTACCGGTAAGGTCGTTGACAGCGAAGGATATGAGGTAATTGGAGGTAGCGTTACTGTTAAAGGTGCCGCCGGTGTTGGAACGGTAACCGATATAGAAGGTAACTATACTTTAAAAGTGAATGACGCTTCTAAAGATGTATTGGTGTTCTCGTATGTGGGAATGACTACTAAAGAGGTGAAGGTCAATGGTCAGAAAGTTGTTAATGTAACGTTGCAGGTTGATGCCAAAGTATTGGATGAAGTAGTTGTTATCGGTTACGGTACAGTTTCCCGTAAAGATTTGACAGGTTCCGTTGTGTCGGTCAAAAGTGATGAATTGCTGAAAGTTCCGACTTCTGATATTTCGCAAGCATTGGCCGGACGTGTTGCTGGCGTACAGGTTACTCAGAGTGAAGGTGCTCCGGGTTCATCCATTTCTATTCGTGTACGTGGTGGTATCTCCATTACTCAAAGTAATGAACCTCTTTACATCATTGATGGATTTCCCAGTGAAGACGGTATGAGTAGTCTTGACCCTGCTGAGATTGAGACAATCGATATCTTGAAGGATGCATCTTCTACCGCAATCTATGGTGCACGTGGTGCAAACGGGGTTGTTGTTATTACTACAAAGAGTGGTGCCAAAAAGGGACAAAAGATGACTGTTTCGTTTGATAGTTATGTAGGGTTTAAGAAGATTGCCAGAAAACTGGATGTACTTTCTCCACAAGAATTTGTATTACTGGACTATGAACGTACTGTAGGGCTTTCTCAAGATCTGGAAAAAGATATAGCCAAGTTTGAGGAACGTTATGGTAAGTTTGGCGATATTGCTGCCAATTATGCTAATCGTGCCGGCATTGATTGGCAAGAAGAAGCTTTGGGACGTACGGCACTTACACAAAATTATCGTGTCAGTGTGGCTGGTGGTACCGATAAACTGAAATATAACGCTGCTTACTCTTATTTTAAAGATGAAGGTGCCATGGTATACAGTGGTAATAACAAGCACAACATCTCCATGAGTTTGAGTCATGATACCAATGAGCGTCTCTCTATCAATGCTCGCATTACTTTCGACCAAAGAAAAGTATTTGGTATGGGTACTTCAGAGAATGGCGACCGTTTCAATAAGTTACAGCATATTTTGCAATATCGTCCTACTATCGGTATCACGGGAGATGATCGTACTCTTGTTGAATCAGATGAAGACCCGCTTTTGGCTGATGATTCTGGTAACGTTATGCAAAATCCTTTATTGTCCGCCGCAGAAGAGACAAACAATAAAGAGTATCGTACATTCCAGGCAAATGGAGGGTTTAATTATAAAATACTTAAAGGATTGAGTTTCCGTAACAGTACCGGTATGAATTATTATACTCGTCGTAATGAAATTTTCTATGGCGATAAATCTATTACAGCCAAACGTACTAATATTAATGGTAGTATCCAGAATACAGAAGGTGGTAGTTTCCAAATTTCAAATGTATTGAGCTATAATTTGGAAAAAGCCAAGCACAATTTAACGGTGATGGCAGGACAGGAATTTGTCAATCGTTGGACACGTGCTTTCAAAGCTTCGGCTACTAATTTCCCCAATGATGAAATTGGTTTGGGAGATTTGTCTTTAGGTTTACCGGGGACTCCGACATCCAGTCAAAATTATGATGATAAACTCCTTTCTTTCTTTGGACGTGTTAATTATGGTTTTGCTGACAAGTATTTGTTTACGGCTTCATTCCGTGCCGATGGTTCTTCTAAGTTTGGTAAGAATAATAAATGGGGGTATTTCCCTGCCGTCTCTGCTGCATGGCGTATTGGAGAAGAAGAATTTATTAAGAATTTAAATATTTTCTCCGATCTGAAATTCCGTATAGGCTATGGTATGGCTGGTAATAATCGTATCGGTAGCTACAACAGTCTGGCAATTTTGTCTTCCGTAACGGCTCCAAACGGTGATAGTACAACTCCTGGTTATGCATTTAGCCAGATCCCCAATCCTAATTTGAAATGGGAAGCCAATAAGACATTCAATATGGGTCTTGACTTGGGTTTCTTCAACCAACGTTTAACAATCTCTCCCGAGTTCTATATTAACCGAAGCAGTAATCTTCTGTTGAATGCCAAGTTACCATACTCATCCGGTCATAAGAGCATGGTTGTGAATGCAGGTGCTACAGAAAACGTAGGTATTGATTTGTCAATCAACTCTGTAAACATTCAGACAAAAGATTTTACATGGAATACAAATGTAACTTTCTCACACAATAAGAATACAGTAAAAGAGCTGACCGGTGAGTCTGTACAGTTATGGGAGGCCAGTTTCGGATATAATCAAAATACACATATTGTAGCTGTAGGGCAATCTATGGGACAGATGTATGGTTATGTTACTCAGGGTTTATACCAGGTAGAAGATTTTGATTTTGATGCAGCAACCAATACCTATTTACTTAAGAAAGGTGTTCCCTACAGTGGCAACCGTTCGGCTGTAAAACCCGGTATGTGGAAATTTGCAAATCTTGATGGAAATGCAGTAGTAGACAAGGATGGTACTCCACTTATCACGGAAGATGATAAAAAGGTTATTGGTAATGCTAATCCTAAGTTCTATGGCGGTATCAATAATACATTCAATTACAAAAACTTTGATTTAAGTATATTCCTTACTTATAGTTATGGTAACGATGTATTTAATGCCACAAAATTGACCAATACCAAGAGTGGTTCTAAAAATCAGAATGTATTGGCAGTTTGCGGAAGTGATAAACGCTGGATGACCGTTAATTCACAAGGACAAGTCGTTACTGATCCTACTGAATTGGCTGCATTGAACAGAGGTAAATCCGTAGCTGCATATTATGATATGGAGATTGGTGATACTTACATCCATTCATGGGCTGTAGAAGATGGTTCATACCTGAAGTTGAGCAATATAACATTAGGATACACATTCCCGCGCAAGTGGCTCACCAAAGCAGGAATTAATTCATTACGTCTGTATGCTACGGCAAACAATCTTTGGACATGGACAAAATACTCCGGTTATGATCCTGAAGTATCTACTATGGGTAACAGTTTGACTCCGGGTGTTGACTTCGGTGCTTATCCTCGCAGTCACTCTTATGTATTCGGTATTAACTTGACATTCTAATTCCAATTTAAAATTATACAGCAATGAGAAAATATAAATTTATATATATATTGAGCGCTTTGTTCGTTTTAGGATTTGTTTCCTGTGATGATTTGTTGACGGAAAAGCCTGATTCTTCTTACAAGGAAGAAGACTTCTTCACTTCCGAGGGAAATGCGCAAATGGCTATCTATGGCATTTATAATTCATTTGCCAAACCGGCACATTATGGACAAGATGAAATGGCAATGCCGGCTTCGGATGATACATATTATATTAATGGTACCGGAACAGACAATACACGCCGCGATATAGCTCATTATATGGTGAAGAATACCAATACATGGATACAATCTTTATGGGAACTCAAGTATCAAGGTATCGACAGGGCCAGCTATGCCATACATGGCATTGAAAACATGGCAGGATACAAAGACAATAAGAAACTGGTTGCTATGGTAGCCGAAGCGCATTTTCTGCGTGCTTTCCTTGCGTTTGACCTTGTTAAGTATTGGGGAGACGTTCCATATAAGACAACTTACACTTCTGGTCGTGAAGACGCTTTTCAGCCTCGTGTAAGCCGTGAAGTTATCTATGACGAAATTATCAATGATTTAAACTTTGCAAAGAATAACCTGGAATGGGCCGACGGTTCTTCTTCTCCCGAAAGAGCATCTCAAGGAGCTGCCCGTGCATTGTTGATGCGTGTTTATTTACAACGTGCCGGTTATAGTTTGCAGATGGATGGTAAATTGACCCGTCCGGATGATGCAAAACGTAAAGAGTATTTTGAAGCGGTTATTGATGAATGGGAAGCTTTTCAAGCCAAGAAATACCATGATTTCTATAAAGATGGATATTTGGAGCTTTTCAAAGGTTTCTCTAAAGGTACGCTGAACAATCAGGAGAGTTTGTTTGAGATAGCATTTTTTACACCTGATGGCAACAATGAGGGTGGTGGTACATGGGGTACTTATAATGGACCGTTGGTAGCTGCCCCGGGTATTAAGTCTACAGAAACAGGAAGCTATATGGGACGTGCTAACGCTTTTTTCCGTGTGGTACCTGAGTGGAAAAATTTCTTTGAAGATAAAGATGTCCGTAGAGATGTGATGGTTTGTACCTATCAATATAAGTGGAATGCTAATTCTTACAGTCACGTATTGACTCAAAATAAGAATGGCAAGGATTGGTATCCAGGTAAATGGCGTCGTGAATGGATGCCGTTAGGTTTTAAAAATCCTAATAATACCGATGTTAATTTCTGTGCGTTGCGTTATGCTGATGTTGTTTTGATGGCTGCCGAAGCTTATAATGAAACCGATAATACTCCTGAAGCTTGGAAGTTATTAAATAGTGTACGTACTCGTGCGAATGCTACCCCCATTACTTCTGCCAATTATGCCAGTCTGATGAAGGCCCCGAAAGTATTGGATCTTCCATTTATCTCGGATGCAGATGAGGCCGGTAAATTCCGTACTGCTTTATATTGGGAACGTGCTTTTGAACTAGCTTTCGAAGGGCAGCGTAAGTATGACCTTCTTCGTTGGGGTATTTTGAAAGAGGCATTGGTGTTGATGGGAAACGCCACCAGTGTGAATAAAGTAGCAAACCAGCCTTATCCTGCTTATAAGAATTTTGAAACGGGTAAACACGAACTATTCCCTATTCCATTGTCAGAGTTACAAAGTAATCCACTTTTGGAAGGCAAAAATAATCCGGGATATGAATAGTCCTGAGTAAAAAGTAATTTTGATGGAGAGGAGGTAATGAGGTAATATTTACTTCCTCTCTTTCTCTTTTATAGAAGGAATATTTTATTGAAATTGGATGAATGTTATGTAAAATTCAACAGAAGTGATATTATTCCACTGTTTTTGTGAGATTTTTTGGATATTATTGTCAATGAAAGACAGGGCTTCTCTGTAGATTTGCAGATAAACATGTATTACAAGAAACAAATGTATTGATATGAAGAAAATTTTATTGTTTTGTTGCGCAATTACTACGTTGCAGAGTTTCTATAGTTGTACTTCTACCCAGTCTAAGGAAGATTATACTTGGTTGAAAAATGCGATAGATGTATCGGCAGAACAACTGAAGGGAACGGTAACTGATGTAGGTGATTCTCTTTTATTGCCTCGCTCCATTTGGACAGGGTATGATATGGACTTTCTTTGCAGCCAGTTGCAAAGAGATCCTGCAACTTTTAAGGACTCTTTGCGGGTGAAACCAGTGAAGGATGTAATAGGTACCCGCCGTTATTGTTCCTCCGTCTATGATTGGACCAGTGGATTTTTCCCCGGTAACCTGTGGTATGCTTACCAGATAACGGGTGATGAGGATTTGAAAAAAGACGCTATTAAGTTTACAAACTATCTTTATCCAGTGAGAGAGTACAAAGGTACGCATGACATTGGCTTTATGATGAATTGCAGTTATGGCAACGCCTATCGGTTGTGTCCGGCGGACAGCGTTCGTCAGGCATTGATACAAACAGCCGATAATTTGTGTGAGCGTTTTGACCCGCAGATTGGTTGCATCCGTTCCTGGGATTTTGGAAAATGGAACTTCCCGGTAATCATAGACAATATGATGAACTTAGATTTGTTGTTCTACGTTAGTAACCTCACAAACAATCCTAAGTATAAAGAAATCGCATTGAAACATGCCGATACTACTCTGAAGAACCATTTCAGAGAAGACCATTCTTCTTATCATGTGGTAAGTTACAACAATGACGGAACCGTAGAACTGAAATGCACACATCAGGGAAAGAATGACGATTCTTCATGGGCACGTGGCCAGGCTTGGGGAGTATACGGATATACTTCTTGTTACCGTGAATCAAAAGATGAAGTTTTCTTACAACAAGCTAAGGACATTGCCAATCTGATTATGACACGTGTAAAAACCGAAGATGCCGTTCCTTTGTGGGATTATGATGCACCGGACACGCCCCAGACACCTCGGGATGCTTCTGCCGCTTCTATCACAGCTTCTGCATTGATAGAACTCAGCACGTTGGTAGAAGATGGACAAGTTTATTTGGACTATGCCGAGAAACTTCTCAAGAGCCTTTCTTCCGATGCGTATCTGGCTAAATCCGGTAGTAACCAGGGATTTATCCTGATGCACTCTACCGGATCACTGCCTAATGGCTCTGAGATTGATACTCCTATTAATTATGCTGATTATTATTATCTGGAGGCGTTAGTCCGTTATATGCAGGTCAAAGGTCTTGATTATAAATCTCTCTAATCTAAATTTATATACCATGAAAACGATAAAGTATATTTTGGGTATCATGTTCCTGATGATTGCCGTATGTACAGAAGCGCAGCAACTCAGGAAAGAAGCTTTCGACCTGTTGAACCTGGATTATCCGGGTTTGGAGAAGGTGAAAGCAGCCTGTGGCCAACAGCAATGGAATGAAGCGGCTCAGGCTTTGCTGGACTATTACCGGAACCGTACGGGAATTGTACATCCCGATCTGGACTTGAAGAACCTCAAAATCTCCAAAACCGAACAAAAGTGGGCGGATGATGCCTTGGAGCATACGTTTTTTGTACACTATGGCTATCAGCCATCTTTCAATTATGGAAAAGATATCAATTGGCAGTATTGGCCGGTTCGAGATAATGAACTTCGTTGGCAGTTGCATCGCCATAAGTGGTTTACTCCGATGGGAAAAGCATATAGGCTCTCGGGCGACGAAAAGTATGCAAAAGAATGGGTATTACAATATATAGACTGGGTTAAGAAGAACCCTTTGACACAAGTAGAGAAAGAAGAATATGAACTTGTAAGTGCCGGTGAAGTAAAAGGTAATGCTGAAAATGTACGTTTTGCGTGGCGCCCGTTGGAGGTGAGCAACCGTTTGCAAGACCAGACCTCACAGTTCCTTTTGTTTATTAAGGCACAAGCCTTTACTCCGGAGTTCCTGACTGAATTTCTGGTTAATTATCATCGCCATGCATTGCATATCCTGGCAAACTATTCAGATCAGGGAAATCATTTACTCTTTGAAGCGCAACGTATGGTATATGCCGGTGCGTTCTTTCCGGAGTTTAAAGAAGCTGCGGGATGGAGAGAGAGTGGAATCGGCATTCTGAATCGTGAAGTAAAAAAACAGGTCTATCCCGATGGTGGTCAGTATGAACTCGATCCCCATTATCATTTGGCTGCTATCAATATTTTCTGTAAAGCTCTGCGTATGGCAGATGTCAACGGTTTTCGCCAAGAGTTCCCCGCTGAGTATATCAATACGATAAAAAAGATGATTGAGTTCTACTCTGGTATCTGTTTCCCCGATTACAGTAATCCTTGTTTCAGTGACGCCAAGTTGGGTGACCGTTCCGCCGAAATCCAGAATTATAAAGAATGGCTTTTGATTTTCCCTGATTGCGAGTGGATACGTTATTATGCGACAGAAGGTCGTGAAGGTACTCCGTTACCTTATCTTTCTCATGGTGCCTTGAAGTCCGGTTTCTTCACTTTCAGAAACGGATGGAAACAAGATGCCACGGTGATGGTAGTGAAAGCCGGTCCTAAAGGCGAATGGCATTGTCAACCCGATAACGGAACATTTGAATTGTGGTTCAATGGACGTAACCTGTTTCCGGATAGTGGCTCTTACGTATATGCCGGTGACAGTGAAGTGATGAAACTACGTAACTGGTTCCGTAGTACTGCCGTTCACAACACCTTGACACTGGACGAGAAGGATTTGCAAACTACCGAGTCTGTCACCAAGCTTTGGAAATCCGAAGGTGATGTGCAGATTTTGGTAACGGAAAATCCACATTATGCCGGGCTGAAACATAGACGTTCTGTCTTTTTTGTAGACCAATCCTATTTTGTCATTGTCGACGAAGCCGTAGGTGATGCCAAGGGTACTGTCAATCTGAACTATAATTTATGTGAAGGTACTGTCAATGTAGACGGGAAAAACAATATCCTGACTTCTTCCTACGAAGGTGCGAGCAATGTAAAGCTGCAATGTTTCTCTGAGAAGAAAATTTCTGCACGGCAAAAAGAAGGATGGCGTTCCATCGCCTACCGCCAACGTGTGCCTCGCACTTCCGTTTCATTTGATGTGAATAAGAACAGTTCGGAGCCTGTACGTTACATAACCGTTATTTATCCAACGAAAGACTCGTCTCTCTTACCCACATTCAAAGCTAAGTTCTTGAATAAGACTTTCGATGAGAAGGCTGTGAAAGTAGAGGTATCCGTTAACGGCAAGAAACGCCAATTGGAGTTTCATTTATAAGAAAAATTTATGATTATGAATCGATTGTCATATTTATTTTTACCTCTTACCGCCATCAGCGTGTCAGCCTGTAGTTCGGGTAAGGCCAAGGAAGAGGTAAAACGTCCGAATATCATCTTTATGATGACGGATGACCATACTACTCAGGCAATGTCTTGTTACGGCGGTCGTTTGCTGCAGACCCCAAACATGGACAGAATAGCCAACGAAGGTATCCGTATGGATAATTGTTATGCTGTCAATGCATTATCCGGTCCGTCAAGAGCTTGTATTCTGACAGGGAAGTTCAGCCATATTAATGGATTTACAGACAATGCCAGTACTTTCGACGGCAGTCAGCAAACGTTCCCAAAACTGTTGCAGTCAGCCGGTTACCAGACCTCCATCATCGGTAAATGGCATCTGATAACAGAACCTCAAGGCTTTGATTACTGGTGTATCCTGACCGGTCAGCACGAACAGGGAGACTATTATGACCCCGATTTCAATGAGAACGGAAAACAGGTAGTGGAGAAAGGTTATGCAACAGATATCATTACCGATAAAGCCATTGAATATCTGGAACATAGGGATAAGGATAAACCTTTCTGCATGATGTATCATCAGAAAGCTCCTCATCGTAACTGGATGCCGGCTCCCCGCCATCTGGGAATGTTCAATAATACGGTTTTCCCCGAGCCGGCCACTCTTTTCGACAATTACGAGGGTAGAGGCTCGGCTGCCAAGGAACAGGATATGTCCATTGAACATACTTTGACCAACGATTGGGACCTGAAACTGATGACTCGTGAAGAGCTGTTGAAAGATACCACCAACCGTCTATCGCAGGTTTATAGACGTATGCCTGCCGATGTGCAGGAAAAATGGGATTCTGTATATGCCCAGCGTATCTCCGAGTATCGTAAAGGTGATCTGAAAGGTAAAGAGCTGATTAGTTGGAAATACCAACAATATATGCGTGATTATTTAGCTACCGTCGTAGCAGTAGATGAGAACATCGGCCGCCTGCTTAATTATCTGGAGAAAACGGGAGAATTGGATAATACAATTATCATTTATACTTCCGACCAAGGTTTCTTCCTGGGCGAACATGGATGGTTCGATAAACGCTTTATGTATGAGGAATGTCAGCGCATGCCGTTGATTATCCGTTATCCCAAGGCGATAAAGGCGGGAACTACTTCAAGTGCCATTGCCATGAACGTGGACTTTGCTCCTACAATCCTCGACTTTGCGGGCGTAGAGTTGAACTCTACAGATGCAGAGGGCAACTTGGGGATGCAAGGTAAATCCTTGAAGCCGATTTTGACCAATGCCGGAAAAGTACCCGAAAATTGGCGTAAGGCTGCTTATTACCATTATTATGAGTATCCGGCTGAACATTCGGTGAAGAGGCATTACGGCATTCGTACGGCAGATTTCAAACTAATCCACTTCTATAATGATGTGGATGAATGGGAAATGTACGATATGAAGAACGATCCCGGTGAATTGAACAATGTATTTGGAAAAGCTGAATATGCCGATAAACAAGCCGAGTTGATGTCACTTTTAAAGGAGACACAGAAAGAATATAAAGACGATGACCCTGACGAGAAAGTGAAAGAATTGTTTAAAGGTGATAGGCGTTTTATGAAAAATAGATAATCTTGAAAATACTATGGATAGAAGAAGTTTTTTAAAAAACACAGGCTGGTCTTTTTTAGGACTGGCTGCTTCCGGTAGCTTGTTGTCTGCATGCCAGATGGGAAATGCTTCCGGTAAAAAAGTGATGCCGTCGGCCAGTAATCTGAAATATTTCTGGGGAGACCTGCACAACCACTGTAACATAACCTACGGACATGGTGACATGCGTTCTGCTTTTGAAGCGGCCAAGGCGCAGCTCGACTTTGTTTCCGTAACTCCACATGCCATGTGGCCCGATATTCCGGGAGCGGATGACCCGCGGTTGAAGTGGGTGATTGAATATCATACCGGAGCCTTCAAACGTCTGCGTGAAGGTGGATACGAGAAGTATGTGGCAATGACCAATGAATACAACAAGGAAGGAGAATTTCTTACCTTTATCGGTTATGAAGCTCATAGTATGGAGCATGGCGACCATGTAGCGCTGAATTATGATTTGGATGCTCCTCTGGTGGAATGTACTTCCATTGAAGACTGGAAGCAGAAGGCGCGTGGGCATAAAGTTTTCATTACTCCGCACCACATGGGATACCAGACGGGTTACCGTGGATATAACTGGAATTTCTTTACGGAAGGAGAACAAACCCCCTTTGTTGAGATGTATTCCCGACATGGGCTTGCAGAGAGCGACCAAGGTGATTATAATTATTTGCATGATATGGGTCCCCGTCAATGGGAAGGAACCATTCAGTGTGGTTTAGAACAAGGGAAGAAATTCGGTATCATGGGTTCTACCGACCAGCATGCCGGATATCCGGGCAGCTATGGTGACGGGCGTATCGGTATCCTGGCAGAATCTTTGACGCGCGATAAGATATGGGACGCTATGAAGAACCGTCACGTATGTTGTGCCACTGGTGACAAGATTAACATTGACTTCCGTTTGAACGACGCTTTCCCCGGCGATGTGGTACGTGGGAACAGCCGCCGTATTTATCTCAACGTTGAAGGAAATAGTTGTATCGACTATATCGACATCGTCAAGAACCGTAAGTGCATTGCCCGTTTAAGCGGTCCTTTGTTGCCCGAGACTCCCGAAGGAGACACGGTACGTTGTAAAGTGAAAGTGGAATTTGGTTGGAACCGTGAAGAAAAGTATGTACATTGGCAAGGTAAACTGTCTATTGATAAAGGGCAAATCAATGAGGTGATACCCTGTTTCCGCGGAGCCGCCTTCACTTCTCCCCAGCCTGGAGAAAGTGAATTTGAAACGAAGGTCAATCGTATCTTATCCGTAAGCGGTAAAGAGACAGAATTGGATATGTACAGTTCCAAGAACCCGAATACCACTACGCCTGCCATGCAAGCTGTTATCCTGGATGTTACCATGCCCAAGGACGGCGTGATTACGGCAGAGTTCAACGGTAAGAGGTTTGAGCACTCTTTGGGCGAACTGTTGGAAGGGTCACGTTCTCATTTCATGATAGGATGGCTCAGTGAAGCTATTCTCTTTAACCGTGCCATGCCCGAAAGTTGCTTCACGGTTGAACATTATCTGGAAGACAAAGAACCCGAAAGAGATACCGATTATTACTACGTCAGAGTTCGTCAGCGCGACCAGCAATGGGCATGGAGTTCTCCTATATGGGTAGAGAGAGTATAATATGCTTCATAAATACATTGTACTATGGAATATGCTATAGGTATTGATCTTGGCGGTACATCCATAAAATATGCTTTGGTAGATAAAGCGGGGTTTTCTTCCTTTGAGGGGAGATTACCCTCTTTTGCTTCTGTCTCGTCGGCGGAAGTGATAAGGCAACTGGTGAAGGCAGCTACCATTGTAAAGGATGAGGCTGGAAAACGAGATTGGGCGATAAAAGGCATCGGGCTCGGTACGCCGGGTATTGTGGACGAAACAAACCGCGTTGTACTGGGTGGTGCCGAGAATATAGTGGGTTGGGAGAATATTGACGTTGCCTCTTTACTCGAAGAACAGACGGGCTTGCCGGTCATTGTAGGGAATGATGCCAACCTGATGGGGTTGGGAGAGACGAAATATGGTGCTGGAAGAGGTTGTACGCATGTCGTCTTCCTCACTGTGGGTACCGGTATCGGCGGTGCCGTAATTATTGATGGAAAACTTTTCAACGGATATGCCAATCGTGGCACGGAACTGGGGCATGTCCCTTTGATTGCAAATGGTGAGCGATGTGCTTGTGGAGCAGTAGGGTGTTTGGAACATTATGCTTCGACTGCAGCTTTGGTAAGACGTTTCACCGCATTGGCAACCGAACGTGGATTAAAGTTCGATGTGGAAATAGACGGTGAACTGATTGTCCGTTTGTATCACGAGGCTTTCCCTTTGGCTGTAGATTGCATGAACGAGCATTTCTACTACCTGGGAAGAGGTATTGCCGGGTTTATCAACATCTTTAGTCCGCAAAAGATAGTAGTCGGTGGAGGAGTTGCTGAATCGGGTACCTTCTATTTGGAGAAAATAAGGCAGGTTGTCAAAGAAAATACCATACCGGATTGTGCTTTGAACACCGAAATCGTGACAGCCGAATTAGGGAACAAGGCCGGTTTTATCGGGGCGGCATCGTTAATTTTATAAACTAAAAATACAATGAAAAATAACAAGAAATGGGGTATGCTGGCATTGATAATGATGTTCTGGTTTACTATTTCATTTATTACTAATATTTTGGGACCGCTCATCCCTGATATCATCCATAATTTTGAGCTGAAAGACCTGGCAATGGCCGGATTTATCCCGACTTCATTCTTTCTGGCGTATGCCATCATGTCCATACCGGCAGGAATTCTGATAGATAAATACGGAGAGAAATCGGTTTTGTTCACTGGCTTCCTCATGCCTTTCATCGGTACTATTCTGTTTGCCTGCTTCCCGTTCTATCTCATGTTACTACTGTCTTCTTTCATCATCGGTCTGGGAATGGCGATGTTGCAGACAGTGCTCAATCCCTTGCAACGTGCTGTCGGTGGCGAGGAAAACTATGCGTTTATAGCCGAGTTGGCCCAGTTTATGTTCGGGGTAGCGTCTTTTGTCAGTCCTTTGGTCTATACTTGGTTGATACGTGCACTGGCACCGGGAGTTTATGAATCGGGACAAAATCTGTTGCTCGATATTCTGGCAAAGGTCACTCCGGCCACTCTTCCGTGGGTTTCCCTTTATTGGGTATTCACGTTGCTGTTGCTCATCATGCTGGTAGTTGTGGCGTTGGTTCGTTTCCCGCGCATCGAGTTGAAAGAAGATGAACGCAGCGGTTCTTCCTCTTCTTATAAAACCCTGTTCAGGCAGAAATATGTATGGCTTTTCTTTCTGGGTATTTTCTGCTACGTCAGTACGGAGCAAGGTGTTTCCATCTTTATGAGTACTTTCCTCGAACAATATCATGGCATCGATCCTAAAACTGTCGGTGCACAAAGCATCAGCTACTTCTGGGGGTCTATGACCATCGGTTGTCTTTTTGGCATGTTCTTGCTGAAACTGATAGATAGTAAGCGCTTATTGCAGATTTCAGGAATGCTCTCCATGATATTGCTTCTCCTGGCACTTTTCGGTACCGCTGAAATAGCGATATGGGCTTTCCCCGCAATCGGTTTCTGTATTTCTATGATGTATTCCATCGTATTCTCCTTGGCTCTGAATACGGTGACTCAAAATCATGGTTCCTTTGCCGGAGTTCTTTGCTCGGCAATCGTGGGTGGAGCTTGTGGCCCTTTATTCATCAGTCTGCTTTCGGATGCCACTTCATTGCGTGTAGGTATGTTGCTGGTATTGGTATTTATGGGATATATTACGTTTATCGGCTTTTGGGCACATCCTTTGGTAAACAATAAAACGGTTAGCCTGAAAGAACTGTTTACTTTCCGAAAATAAGTAGTCACCACTGTCTGATTATAGTATAAATTACAATATACTTATGAAAAAGCTATTATTCTGTCTTCCTGTAATCTGTTTGCTTTGGGCTTGTGGTAGTTCGGAGCAACCCGCAATAATCAAGGTTACCAATGAGACTTTGATGCACGAAGTCCGTGAGACTCCTTCTCCCATGGATGGCGCACGTGTTGCAATGAACCCGCCACGTTTCATGTGGCCGGATAAGTTTCCCCATTTGGGCGCTGTTCTGGATGGTGTTCCCGGCAAAGTGGATGAAAAGCCCAAAGTGCTTTATCGTATCCGTATTTCACAAGATAAGAATTTCAGTAAAGATGTCATCACAGGAGAGCGTGCCTGGGCTTTCTTCAATCCCTTCCAAACTTTGGCTCAGGGAAGGTGGTATTGGCAACATGCATACGTCACTCCTGCGGGGACGGAAGAATGGTCACCCGTCTATCAGTTTGAGATAGATGAGAATACTACGGAATTTAATCCGCCTGCTTTGGATAAAGTTCTCTCCATATATTCTCCCCGCCATCCGCGCGTACTTCTTGATGCCGATGATTGGGATGGTATCATAGCACGAAACAAGAACAATCCCGAAGCGAAAGCTTACATAGCCAAAGCTTCCCATTGTATAGCCCATCCCTTGAAGCATCTTCAGGAAGAGATTGATACTACTACTGTTGTCATCCTGACTAACATCGTTCAGCGTAAGTCTGCCCTTATTCGTGAAAGCCGCAAAATTGTGGACCGCGAAGAAGCCAACGTAGAAGCTCTGGTCCGTGCATATCTTCTGACCAAAGACGAGAAGTATTACAAAGAAGGTATCAAGCGCCTGAGTGAAATTCTTTCCTGGCAAAAAAGTAAATATTTTGCCGGAGACTTCAACCTGTCCACTTTGTTGTCTATGAGCACTTCCGCATACGATGGCTATTACAATCTGCTCACCCCCAAAGAAAAACTACTTTTGCAGGAAAATATCCGCAACATCGGCGATAAGTTCTTTAATGAGTACGTCAACCATCTGGAAAACCGTATCGCGGACAATCATGTCTGGCAGATGACTTTCCGCATCCTCACAATGGCTGCTTTCGCTACTGTCGGTGAACTGCCCGAAGCATCTACGTGGACCGATTATTGTTATAATGAATGGATTTCGCGCCTGCCGGGGCTGAATAAGGATGGTGCATGGCACAACGGTGATGCATATTTTCACGTGAATATCCGTACGTTGATAGAAGTACCCGCCTTTTTCTCACGCATATCCGGTTTCGATTTTTTTGCGGACCCATGGTACAATAACAATGCTTTGTATGTCATTTATCAACAACCCCCGTTTTCCAAATCGGGTGGGCATGGAAACTCTCACGAAAAGCAGCTCTCTCCCAATGGAGGCCGTGTGGGATATGCCGACGCCATTGCCCGTGAATGTAACAATCCGTGGGCGGCAGCTTATGTGTACGAAATCTTACAGGAAGATCCCGATGCCTTCTCAAGAGCTTTTGAGATAAAACCGGCGGATTTAGCCTGGTATCGTTGCACCACCCGGAAAAAACGTCCTGCTTATACGGTTCATCTGTCCGACCTTCCCGGATGTAAAGTGTTCAATGAAACGGGTACGGCTCTGATGAATACCGATATCGGCCATCATGCCGATAACGCGATGTTGTCTTTCCGTAGCAGTGCATACGGATCCACTTCCCATGCTTTGGCCAATCAAAATGCTTTCAACACTTTTTATGGCGGCAAGGCTATTTTCTATAGTAGCGGGCACCGTACCGGATTTACCGACGACCATTGTATGTACGCCTATAGAAATACGCGTGCTCACAATTCTATCTTGGTCAATGGTATGGGACAAAAAATAGGTACGGAAGGTTACGGATGGATCCCTCGTTATTATGAAGGCGAGGAACTCTCTTATGTAGTAGGGGATGCTTCTAACGCATACGGAGAAGTGGTTTCTCCTTTGTGGCTGGAACGTGGACGCTTGTCCGGTACCCGATATACACCGGAGATGGGCTGGGACGAAAATAAATTGGACTTCTTCCGTCGTCACATCGTCCAGTTGGGACGTTCCGGTCTTTTTGTCGTTTATGATGAATTGGTCGCTAAAGAACCTGTAAAGTGGAATTACTTATTGCATACGGTGGAACTTCCTATGGAAATTACCGGAGAAGAAGGAGGACTTCGTATTTTGGGTAAAAACAAAGCCGATGGCGTATCAGTGGCTCATCTGTTCTCTTCTCAGGAGATGACTTATGCACAGACGGATACTTTCTTTGTGGTCGCTGTAGATTGGAAGAACCGTCTGGGTAAATCCATGGATAATCATTATCATTTCACGGCAACTACTACCCCCTGTACACGGACATGTTTCCTGAACGTGATAGATGTACATGGAAATAATCGTCCCGATATCATCGTGACGCGTGACGGAAACTCTATTCTTGCAGACGGTTGGGTGATAGAGTGCAATCTGGCAGGAGATAGTACACCTTATCTGCGTATACGGAATGACCATAAAAATGTTTCACTGGACTTTAACTATGATACCAATAAAGGCGTCACGACTATAATAGATCATGTGAATGGGAAAAAAGTAGAAAAGAAATTGGTTGACTTCTTACCAAGCTTTGAGATATAATATTTATATTTGCTATCCACTAACAGATAGATAAACGAACGTATGGATAGTAAATTCGTAGTAAATATAGGCCGTCAGTTAGGAAGTGGCGGACGTGAAATAGGTGAGAAGCTTGCTGCCCGTCTGGGTATAGACTTTTATGATAAGGAGTTAATCAACCTTGCTTCAGAAGAGAGCGGCCTTTGTCGTGAGTTTTTTGAGAAGGCCGATGAAAAGGCTTCACAAGGAATTATAGGCGGTCTGTTTGGTATGAGATTTCCGTTTATCAGTGATGGAGCCATGCCGGCAACGAATTGTCTTAGCAACGATGCATTGTTTAAAGTGCAGAGCGATGTGATACGCCGGTTGGCTGCCGAAAAGTCTTGCCTGTTTGTAGGTCGTTGCGCCGATTATATTTTGAGGGATCATCCACGTTGTGTCAATGTATTTATTTCTTCCACCACTGAAGACCGTATAATTCGTTTGTGCCGTTTGCATTCTGTTTCAGAAAGTACGGCGGAAGAAATGATTCGCAAGGCAGATAAAAAACGCTCGGAATACTATAATTATTATAGTTTCAAAACATGGGGAGCCGCCGCAACCTATCATCTGTGTGTAGATTCGTCTGCGCTGGGGATTGGTGGAACGGTAGGATATATTGAAGAATTTGTAAAAAGAAAATTGGATTTGTAACTTCTTTAGTATTTTCGTTGCAGAGATATGGATTTTTTAGAGCTGAATTTTATTCAGCTCTTTTTTGTTTAGTACCTATTATTATCATTCTTTCCAATTGCTTTGTTAGTTGATAAAAAGGAACCTATTGATTAGCTTTTTTAAGAGAGGCTGAAAAATGTAGAAGGAATATAATATTTTGATATCCAATATGCTATATCGTTTTTTAAACGTTGATTATATCAACGGTTTTTCCGGTTCTACCGTTTCTGTAGATGATATTATGCAATACTCCGGTGCCGATAAGCTGCGGGTATATCCCGCTCTCTTTGAACTGGAACAAAGTGGATGGCTCGAAGTGGTGGAGAGGGAGGAACTGGGAGCGCCCACGGTGGTGCGCATGAGGAAAGATATGCATAGGGAGGATGCCCATGAGGAGAAATGCTCTTGCACGGAATGAGATAAAGGAATAAACGACAGGTAACAGCGGTTACTTTGTTTTAGGCGGCAGCCGGAACGGTTCTTGAGGAATTTGTTCCGGCTGCTTTTTTCTATAGATCTCTTTATTGTTCTGTTGAATGCAAGTATTTCTCGATTTTATATTTAAATGATTTCTCTCTTGGAATTCACAATGGGATTTTATATATGCAAAAAAGAGGACTCTGTTTCCAAAGTCCTCTTGCATCTTTTATCTTGTTTAAAATTTCACCTTACATCATCGTCAGCAATATCATCTGTCCCGTCAGGATACGCAGGAACATCGTCAGAGGATACACTGTAGAATAACCTACCGACGGAGCGTCGTTGCCTGATACTTGGTTGGAGTATGCCAATGCGGGGGGATCGGTATTACTACCGGCTATCAAACCCATAAGGGTGAAATAGTTGACTTTGCAATAGAGACGGGCGATGATACCGATAATAAGCAGAGGGATGACAGTAATCAGGAAACCGTAGCCGACGTATAACAGACCGTCTCCGTCTACTACCGTCTGAACGAAGTGTTCGCCCGCTTCGATGCCAACACTGGCAAGGAAGAGTACGATACCGATTTCGCGCAACATCAGGTTGGCACTCATGGTGGTATAGGTGACCAGATGTAGTTTATGTCCGAAACGTCCTATCAGGATGGCTACTACCAACGGACCACCTGCCAAACCTAGTTTTACAGGGGTCGGCATGCCGGGGAAGGCGAAGGGAAGGCTGCCTAAAAGAATTCCGAGGAAGATACCTACGAAGATGGTCACGATGTTCGGAGTGTCCAGACGCTTCAATTGGTTACCCAGTACGCTTGCCACACGCTCCACAGCATCTTGCTGACCTACTACCATTACACGGTCGCCTACTTGGAGAACGAGGTTGGGGTCGGCGAACAAATCCATACCTGAACGGTTGATGCGGGTTACGTTTACTCCGTAAAGGCTGCGGAAGTGCATGCTACCCAGTTTCTTGCCGTTGATATCTGTCTTGGTGACCAGGATGCGGCGCGATACCATCGGGGTGTCTTGCTTTTCCCAGTCCACTTGGATCTCTTTACCGATGAAAGCGGTTACGGCTTCGGCATCTTCTTCGGAACAAACGATGAAAAGCTGGTCGCCGATATGGAAAACGGTATCTTGGTTGGGTATGCTTACGTGACCGTTGTGGCGGATACGGGAACATACGAAAGGACGACCCAGAAAGTCTTTTATCTGGAGAAGTTTCTTGCCGTCGATGGATTCGTTGCGCACTTCAAGGTGCAGCATGTGCGGCTTGTGCTTCATGTCATTGTCCTGCTTGTTGAGATCTTCCTCTTCTTTAGCGAAGTTGATGCGGAAGATATAGCGGATGGCGATAATGGAACCGATGATGCCGACAACACCGAGTGGATAAGCGCAGGCGTAACCCAACGCAATGGGATCTCCGGTATAGTTAAGCTGATTCAGGGCTTCCTGGGCAGCACCGAGACCCGGAGTATTGGTGACGGCACCATAAAGGATACCGATTGTCATCGGCAGTTCCAGTCTGCCGTTGGCAATGAAATAGATACCCAGCGCCACAGCTATATTCAACACTACGATGCCTACCGCAAGCATATTCAACGTCATGCCCCCTTTCTTGAAAGAAGAGAAAAATGACGGGCCGACTTGCAGACCGATACAGAATACAAATAAAATCAAACCAAATTCGCGGATGAAGTGCAGAATATGTGTTTCTCCCGTGAAACCGAAATGTCCCATTAGGATACCGGCAAAGAGCACAAACGTAACTCCCAGCGATACCCCGAAAATCTTAATCTTACCCAACAACACACCCACAGAGATGACGAATGCATACAGACAGACAATGTGGGCGACAGATGTGGGGTCCCATAGCAAACTTTCTAACCAGTTCATAGTACCTTATTATATGTCGTTCTTAAATTTTGCGCAAAATTACTTAATAAAGGGGAGGTGGCAAAGGGTTTATGCTACTTTTTGCTATACAGGCTTTGCAAAAATAAATACATGATAATGAAATGTTCCGCTTCTGAATAATCACGGAGTCACGGGCAAGTGCAATTTTCACTAAAAAAACTTTTTGTTTTAAGTATTTCAGTATATTTGCAAGTCTCTTGATGACATTATGAAATACTATTCATCTATTTATAATTTTAAATAAACTATGGCAGACAGTAAAGAAAAACTCTTCTCAGACTTTTCACCCGTTTCCACCGAGAAGTGGATGGAAAAAGTTACCGCAGACTTGAAAGGCGCAGACTTTGAGAAGAAGCTCGTTTGGAAGACGAACGAAGGATTTAAGGTGAAACCTTTCTACCGGATGGAAGATCTTGAAGGACTTAAAACGACCGATGCGCTTCCCGGTGAATTCCCTTACCTTAGGGGTACCAAGAAAAACAACAATGAATGGTTGGTTCGTCAGGAAATTAAGGTGGGATGCCCTAAGGAAGCTAATGCCAAGGCGTTGGATATCCTGGACAAGGGGGTCGATTCGCTTTCTTTCCACGTAAAGGCTAAAGAACTGAGTGCGGAGTACATTGAAACATTGTTGAAAGATATCTGTGCCGAATGTGTTGAACTGAACTTCTCTACTTGCCAAGGACATGTAGTGGAATTGGCCGGACTTCTTGTGGCTTATTTCCAGAAGAAAGACTATGACCTCACCAAGTTGCAGGGATCCATCAACTACGATTACTTCAACAAGATGTTGGCTAAGGGTAAGGAGAAAGGGGATATGGTGGCTACTGCCAAGGCTTTGATTGAAGCTACCGCTGTTCTTCCCAAATACCGTGTGCTGAATGTGAATGCTCTGACGCTGAATAATGCCGGTTCGTATATTTTTCAGGAGTTGGGTTATGCGTTGGCTTGGGGTAATGAATATATGAATCAGTTGACTGATGCCGGACTTCCTGCTGCCATGGTGGCTAAAAAAATTAAATTTAATTTCGGCATCAGCTCCAATTATTTCCTTGAAATAGCCAAGTTCCGCGCTGCGCGTATGTTGTGGGCAAATATTGTAGCTTCATACAATCCCGAATGTTTGCGCGATTGTGAAAATAAGGGTGCCAACAACGAGTGCCGTTGTGCTGCCAAGATGAGAATACATGCGGAGACTTCTACGTTCAACCTGACCCTGTTTGATGCGCACGTGAATTTGCTGCGTACTCAGACTGAAGCCATGAGTGCCGCTCTGGCAGGCGTTGACTCCATGACGGTTGTTCCGTTTGACAAAACTTACGCTGCGCCTGATGATTTTTCTGAAAGATTGGCCCGTAACCAGCAATTGCTGTTGAAGGAAGAGTCTCACTTCGACAAGGTGATTGACCCGGCTGCCGGTTCTTACTATATTGAAAACCTGACTGTATCCATCGCTAAACAGGCTTGGGAATTATTCCTCGGTGTAGAGGAAGAGGGTGGCTTCTATGCTTGCGTAAAGAATGGCAAGGTTCAGGCTGCCGTGAACGAAAGTAATGCAGCTCGTCATGCAGCTGTTGCCAAACGTAAGGAAGTGTTGCTGGGCACCAACCAGTTCCCGAACTTCAATGAGATGGCCGGTGATAAGAAACCGGTTGCGGTCACTTGCTGCTGTGGTGGACATGATGCTTGCGAAAAAGATGTCCCGACATTGAGCTTTGACCGTGCCGCCAGTGAGTTTGAAGCGTTGCGTCTCGAAACGGAGGCTTCGGGTAAACGTCCGAAGGCATTTATGCTGACAATCGGTAATCTGGCTATGCGTCAGGCGCGTGCACAGTATTCTTGTAACTTCCTGGCCTGTGCAGGCTATGAGGTGATTGATAACCTCGGTTTCTCTACAGTAGAAGAGGGAGTAGAGGCCGCGATGGCTGCCAAGGCTGATATTGTGGTATTGTGCTCGAGTGATGATGAATATGCTGAATATGCTGTTCCTGCTTTCAAGGCTCTGAATGGCCGTGCCATGTTCATTGTTGCCGGTGCTCCTGCCTGCATGGATGAATTGAAAGCTGCCGGAATCGAGAATTTTATCCATGTACGGGTAAATGTATTGGAGACATTAAAAGAATTCAACGCTAAACTTTTGAAGTAAGTAGCTTCAATCGTAAATCATCAACGTACCTATGTGTGAAAGATAGATGGTCATGACCGTAGGGAATAAATCGTAAACTAAGATGAGAAAAGATTTTAAAAATTTAGATATATATGCTGCATTCAAACCTGCTAATGGTGCTGAGTGGCAGAAGGCTAACGGTGTGAAAGCCGACTGGAAAACTCCGGAACACATCGAAGTGAAGCCTGTTTATACAAAAGAAGACCTTGAGGGAATGGAACACCTTGACTATGCTGCCGGTATTCCTCCTTATCTGCGTGGCCCTTATTCTGTGATGTACACTTTGCGTCCTTGGACAATCCGTCAATATGCCGGTTTCTCTACCGCTGAAGAATCCAATGCTTTCTATCGCCGTAACTTGGCTTCCGGACAGAAAGGCTTGTCGGTGGCATTCGACTTGGCTACTCACCGTGGCTACGACCCCGATCACGAACGTGTAGTGGGCGATGTAGGTAAAGCCGGTGTATCGATCTGTTCGTTGGAGAACATGAAAGTGCTTTTCGACGGTATTCCTTTGAACAAGATGTCCGTATCCATGACAATGAACGGTGCGGTGCTCCCGATTATGGCTTTCTATATCAATGCCGGTCTGGAGCAAGGTGCCAAACTGGAGGAGATGGCAGGTACTATCCAGAATGATATCTTGAAGGAATTCATGGTGCGTAATACGTATATTTATCCGCCTGCATTCTCAATGAAGATTATCTCTGATATCTTTGAGTATACTTCCCAGAAGATGCCTAAGTTCAACTCTATTTCTATTTCGGGCTACCATATGCAAGAAGCAGGTGCCACGGCAGATATTGAGTTGGCTTATACCCTGGCCGACGGTTTGGAATACCTCCGTGCAGGTGTTGCCGCCGGGATAGATATCGATGCTTTTGCACCGCGTCTGTCATTTTTCTGGGCTATCGGTACCAATCACTTCATGGAAATAGCCAAGATGCGTGCTGCACGTATGTTGTGGGCTAAGATTGTGAAGCAGTTCAACCCGAAAAATCCGAAGTCATTGGCATTGCGTACGCACTCCCAGACTTCCGGTTGGTCACTGACCGAACAAGATCCGTTCAATAATGTGGGGCGTACTTGTATTGAGGCTATGGCTGCGGCATTAGGCCATACCCAGTCGTTGCATACCAATGCGCTGGACGAGGCTATTGCGTTGCCGACCGACTTCTCTGCACGTATCGCGCGTAATACTCAGATTTATATCCAGGAAGAAACTTACATCTGCAAGAACGTTGACCCATGGGGTGGTTCTTATTATGTAGAAACTCTTACCAACGAGCTTGCTCATAAGGCTTGGGAACTTATTCAGGAAATAGAAAAACTGGGTGGTATGGCTAAAGCTATCGAAACCGGTATTCCTAAGATGCGTATCGAAGAGGCTGCCGCACGTACGCAGGCTCGTATCGACAGTGGCTCACAGACTATTGTAGGTGTAAACAAGTATCGTTTGGAAAAAGAGGCTCCGATTGATATTCTTGAAATTGATAATACGGCTGTTCGCCAAGAGCAGATTGCCAATTTGAAGACTTTGAAAGAAGGTCGTGACGAGGCTGCCGTTCAGAAAGCACTGGAAGCTATCACCAAATGTGTAGAAACGAAGGAAGGCAATTTGCTGGAATTGGCAGTGGAAGCTGCCCGTGTTCGCGCTACTTTGGGAGAGATCTCGTATGCTTGCGAAAAAGTTGTAGGACGTTATAAAGCTGTAATTAGAACTATATCAGGCGTGTATTCATCAGAAAGTAAGAACGACAGCGATTTCCACAGAGCTTGTGAACTCGCTGATAAGTTTGCGAAGAAAGAGGGACGTCAGCCCCGTATCATGGTTGCCAAAATGGGTCAGGACGGTCACGACCGTGGCGCCAAAGTTGTAGCGACCGGGTATGCCGACTGTGGCTTCGACGTAGATATGGGACCATTGTTCCAGACTCCTGCCGAGGCTGCTCGTGAGGCGGTAGAAAACGATGTTCATGTAGTGGGTGTTTCTTCACTGGCTGCCGGACATAAGACTTTGGTTCCGCAGATAATTGAAGAACTCAAGAAGTTGGGACGTGAGGACATTGTTGTGATTGCCGGTGGTGTAATTCCCGCACAAGATTATGACTTCCTTTATAAAGCCGGTGTGGCTGCTATCTTCGGACCCGGTACTCCGGTTGCGAAAGCTGCTTGCCAAATTCTTGAAATCCTGTTGGATGAAGAATAAACAATGAAGTGAAATGTTAAAAAGGGACGGAATACTTTTGCAATTCCGTCCCTTTTTATTAATCTGTGTTATATAACATGCTTTTTTTCTTGGATATTTTGCAGATATGACAGAAGTCTATATCTTTGTAATGTGTTTTTCATAGTATTAGATTTAAGGTTAACAAAAGGTTGGAGTACGGCGGTACTCCTTTTTTTATGTTTATATGTGAAACTTGAACTTTTACTTTGCGATAACTTAGTCCTTTAAATCCAAATATCTTTTCATTGCCTACAGATAATAATAATCTGCATAATAATTTCGGTATAGTCGAAATATTTCTTGCCGTGGGGAGTTTCTTTTCATGCCATTAAATATTTTAGTGAATTTTGTTAATCTGAAAGCCTGCGAACAACACATGGTTTTCCAGAAGGCGCAATCCGAAATGTCCATCTCCCTCACGTTCTTTTATAGAGAGCCGGAACAGCTCTTCCCCATTAATACGATAGGAGGTAATTCCTTTTTCTACGCGGATTTGGATATGATACCATTGGTCGGGTAATAACAGATGTGCCTTGTCTGTGTACTCCTTGATGACGGGCCGTGACAATGTGTCATCGGTTTTAGCCGTACTGCCGAAGTATCTGCGGAAGCGGGTGGTAGAGTTGTGATTTCCGCCATAGCCCACATAGAACAGAGTCAGTGTTTTATAATGCTGGAAAATTCCATTTCTCCATCCGCTGCGTGCAAAGAGGTTACCGGGATTTTCGGGGTCGTTGGCACCCCAAAAACAGTTTAAGTCGCTGAGACGGTCGTACTGGCTACCCTGCATCGGCATTTTAACATGATAACTAATTTCATAGTCGCCTGTCAACCTTTGGTTATACCACATGGTAAGGCCTTTGGGGGTGGTTATCTCCAGGGTATCCTTGGATACGAGTATCTGCATTTTTCCGGAATGGTCTTCTATAGTCCAGTTCTTTAAAATGATCTGAGCCTGTATTATGAAAGGAAATAATATAAAGATACTTCCTGATAAAATACGATGTATGATGTTGCTTGTCATAAAGTAGTTTGATTCTAATTTTTAATCGATATGTATTGGGAGCATTCTTTACTTGTCTTTCATCTCTTTTGTTTCCCATTTGTCATTGAAGCGGTCGTATAGGATGGATGCATACTTGTCTTTACATTCATATACTTTGCCGTTGATGACCGGCTTTGCTTTTCCATAGCTAAAAGTGGCTTGCGACTTGTCGTTGTGAATAAATAGGCTTGCTGGGCGTTTAGTGTCCAGTTCGGCATTGATTGCCCAATCACCACATTGGAAATTGTTCCCGTCGGAGTGGAATATCTCGACAGCGTTATTTCCATCGGCCTCTATTTGTATGATAGTCAGGATACGGTTTTTCTTTCCGGGACCGAAACTGGCGGTTAAAGACCAGGGAGCAGTAAAGTCTTCACCACGCACGGCATTCTTTTGGTTGGGGGGAGCCGCAAATTTATCCGTTTGGGTTATCATGCATTTTTGTTCGCTGAACAAACGGGCAACAGACTTATACCGGTTGGTTTTGTCTTTAGTAGTCAGCGTAGCGGTTGATACATCAATATCAAACTTAACGGGGCTGTGTAATAACCAATCCCAATTGACAGCCTTATCGGCTTCCAGTTCGTCATAGATAACCACGATATTGGGATGTAACAAGAAGATATGACGGAGATATTTCCTTAGAGGAGTTTCTCCGAAACCATTCTCGCGCGATTGTTTTAGGTTATGATTAGCGAAATTCTTCTGCCACATGGGGTACTCGCTGATGCCACAATATGCATTGGAAGCGTCTCCTAAGGCGTATGAAATATGTTCGCCGTTGAACATGCGTAGTATGTTTCCGTAGGCGCGCGTTGTGAAAGGTTGTCCTATGCCGTCAATCAGCAATGTGTTGTGGGCGCGTGTGTTACGATAAGACAATAAATTGTGCGGATCGGAGAAGTTCATGTAATGTCCTACTGCATGATAGATGGCTTTCCCTCCATAATGCAGGTTGAAAGCATTCTGGTTGGAGTGCGTATGGCTACCCGAACCGAAAGGGCTGGAACGGAAACTCAAACTGATGTTGTGTTTATAATCTTTTAAATTACTATTGGCAATCATCTCGCCACAATCTTTGAACCATACAGCTTTGGGCAGACTGTCGGGTACTTCTGTACATTGAGGACGCTGTTTCCCGCTCGCCATACGATATAGGCGGGTTTCTGTTTCGGTTTTGTAACGGTCATTGATATTTGAATACCAGGTGGCATACGGGTCGCCCGTGTTACGTGCCAGAAAGTCGGCAAAAGCACTGCGGATGCGCAAAGGCTTGCCATTGTTCTTTTCGTGTCCGTCGCCAAAACCGGCACTGAGTGATTCTGGTTGCCAGCTGTATAGCATGGCAAGACCGACATTTTTATACCAAGGGTGTTGCATGAAATCGGTCTTTGTAAGATAGCTGAACAAACTGGGAACGTATGCCAGGGTTACGGCATTGGCACTGAAATAGCTGGTACCGTTGTGCCAGATGCCGTCACGGTTAAAGCCGGAAGCCGGTGCACGGGCGGTCCAGAGTTCATAACTGTATTCCAGATATTCTTTGGCAAGCGGATATTTGTCATACATCACCAGGGCAGCCTGCATAAAGTGGCGGAAAGCGAACTGCCAGAAATGATTGTCGAAGAGGTGAGTTTCCTCGTGCCCCAACATACGTCCTTGGTAGTATCGTGCCAACACATTCATGATGATATTTTCTATCTGTTTACGTTCTTCCGGTTTAAACCGGTCATAGCAATTCTCGTATGTGCAGGCCAATGTATAAATCAATTCACCTGCATTGAAATCATTGTTGATGACTTTGGTATCAGGTTCTACAGCCAACAGGCAACGTACGTTTTCTACCATTTTATTGGCATATACATCCAATTGCAACATTTGGTAGGCTGTATTCAGGTTGTCACAATATTCGCTTATCCGGGTGATTTGCCTATAGGGTTTGGTATCGTTGGCATAGTTCGTACTGAGTGCGGTACGCGAGTCATTTATCATATTCTCGAACTCGGGATGCTGTCGTACTTCCTTACGGGCATTCTCAAGATTACCATTGAGGAAGCAATAAATACGGGGATATTCTTTGGGTATATTATTCAGGAAAACGCTGAAAGGAGGAGTTACAAACTGGGGAATGGTATCGGTCACATTGAAACGGTAGGTTTCGCTCCATGGCATTACTTCACCGGACTTGCTGACGGAACGTACACGCCAGTACCAAGTTCCGTTTTCCAATATCCGATGGGGATTGAACATGCACCACGGGGCAGGAGCCGACAGGATGGAACTGCCGCCCGGGAAGTCCTTGCTTCGAGACAGGTTGAATTGCAGGAAGTCCGATTGCTTCATACTTTGTGGAACAAGTAGAGGGGACGGGTTGATGTACAAGGTATGTTCTTCTTGCGGAAATGGCGTTTCACGTTCATTCTCGTGGATACGCGAAATGTTTCCCGCGCAAATGTCGGCTACTGTCAGGCAAAGGACCATTAAGAATACACTCAGTTGTTTCATGCTATTATATTTTAAGAATTTCAATATAAAAAGTGATGGAACAAAAATAGCGTATCCGGTCGAAGAACAGTAACAGGAATGTTTGGAGCATTGTCAGTAGATTACAAAAGACTTTCAATCATGTGGAATATACTTTTAATATTGTTGAAGTAGTCTTTTATAGGACTGGATATAGACCATTTTAAAAATGAATAATACAATATTGATAGGTTTGTGAATGATTTCTTCAGTAAAAAATACATAGACGATGAATGGGGTGGATAAAAGTGGGTATTTTTGTATAAACGGAAACAAAGTTATTATTCTCTAATTTAAGAAATACATTTATGAGCAAAATCTTATTTCTAATGATGTTTCTCTTTGTAATTAGTATGCCGGATACATCGGCACAAACCAAAGAGAAGGCGACCATCCGGTTGACCGAACAAAACCTGATGCACGAAATGCGTAAAACCTCTTTACCGCTGAACAATGCGATAGTGTCTGACCGTAAGGTATCCTTTCAGTGGCCTTTACCTAAAGATTTATCCGATAGGGAAAAAGGGGGGATCCGTTATAGATTACGTTATGCGAAATCTCCATCATTTGCTGGTGATATCATCGAAACAGAAACACGTTGGCCTTTCTTCAATCCCGACGAAAACCTAACCCCCGGTAAATGGTATTGGCAATATGGCTATATTACTGAAGGAAAAACGGACTGGAGCGAAATTCTATGTTTCACGGTGAAGGATAATCCTGAAACGTTTTGTCCGCCGTCATTAAAGATCCTGCAAGCCAAGATACCACAATACCATCCCCGGGTAGTACTTGACAGGAATGAATGGGAGAGTATCAGAAAACGTAGTGAAGGTACTGACGACCGTAAATCCTTTATGAGTCGTGCCTGTAAAATACTTGCTGTTCCTATGAAATCGGTGGATGATATCAATACTCATCTTGCAAAAGGATTGAAAAATGAGAAACAGCGCGAGGCTATGCTCACTCGTGAGAGTCGGCGTATCATTGACGCAGAAGAGTCCAATACTGACATTTTGATCCGTGCCTATCTACTCACTAAAGATGAGCATTATGCTGATGAAGCCATAAAACGCGTAATGAAAATCATTACTTGGGGCGATAGTGAAAAAGTAGTGGGTGACTTTAATGATGCTACATTACTCTCCATCGCTTCGCAGGCATACGATGTTTTCTATGATCGGCTGGATGAGAAGCTTCGCCGTGATTTGTTGAACTGCATACAGAAGTATGGTAGTGAAATGTATCAGCACTATCAGAATAACCTGGAAAATCATATCGCAGACAACCATGTGTGGCAGATGACTTTACGTATATTTACCATGGCTGCTTTCAGTGTTTATGGTGAACTGCCCGAAGCATCTGAATGGGTAGATTATTGTTATAATGTGTGGGTGGCACGTTTCCCCGGATTGAACAAGGACGGTGGCTGGCATAATGGAGACTCTTACTTTCATGTCAACATCCGTACGCTGGTTGAAGTACCCTATCTCTATACCCGTCTCACTGGTTTTAACTTCTTCGATGATCCTTGGTATCAAGGTAGCGTTAACTACGTTATCTATCAGCAACCGCCTTTTTCCAAGTCGGGGGGAAACGGTAGTTCGCACCAGAATGTATTGACACCCAGTGGTCCTAGGGTGAGTTATGCCGATGCCATAGCAAAGTTGACGGGGAACTCATACGCAGCGGATTACGTACGTATCATCAGGGCTAAACAGCCTGAAATACTTCAACAATATTGCATATCCAAGGCAGGTGGACTTGCTTGGTTCCGTATGCAGTGTCATAAGCCTCTACCCTCCGGTATGGGACTGAAGGATATGCCTATGGGATGTATATTTCCACAAACCGGGTTAGCTTCTTTCTCTACTGACCTGAGTAATACTCCTAACAGCGCCATGCTCAGTTTCCGTAGTAGTCCCTATGGAAGTACTTCACATGCCATCGCCAACCAGAATGCTTTCAATACCTTCTGGGCAGGAGAACCTCTCTTTTACAGTAGCGGACATCATATTAGCTTTGTTGATCGTCATAGCGTTTATTGCCATCGTGCCACACGTGCCCACAACAGTATATTGGTGAACGGTATGGGACAACGTATCGGAACAGAGGGATATGGCTGGATACCGCGTTATTATGTAAGCGATAAAATCAGTTATGTGTTAGGTGATGCGTCTAATGCTTATGGTAAGGTTATCTCTCCCCTATGGCTGAAGCGCGGTGAACAGAATGATGTGGATTATTCTCCCGAAAATGGATGGGACGAAACGGGATTGAAGACTTTCCGACGTCACATCATTACTCTGGGTAGTAGCGGTTATACTTTCATATATGATGAACTGGAAGCTTCCGAACCTGTGACTTGGAGTTACTTGCTTCACACCATCACCAATCCAATGGAAATGGATAAGGCAAAAGACTATGTACATGTGCGGGCAGTCAGTAAACACGGACAGTCCGATGCTTATATTTATGCACCGGGCGAGCTGAAGACCGACACCACTAGCCGTTTCTTCGTGGAGCCGGTGAATTGGTTACGTGCCGATGCTGATGGTAACTTCAAGAAATATCCTAATCACTGGCACTTCACGGCTACTTCAGACAAACAGGTAGTCTATCGCTTTGCTACCATTGTCTATACTCATGCCAAGGATGGCGTCGAAGAAGCTGAATTCGCTCCCCGCCTTTTGAAGAACGGCAGTTGGCAGGTGGATGATTGGAATATCCAAGCGAATGTATCGATCCAAGGTGTTCCGTCATTTGAGGTGCGAAATACGGGCAAGGGCAATGAAGCGAGTATCACTTATAAAGATGGTGGTGAAACAGTTGTGTCCGACGGAAAGAGAACGGTGAGATTGAGAGACCAAGTACCCGAATTGGAGATATAGGGAACATGGAGTAATTCGAGCTCTCTTCTTTATAAAGAAGTATTCTCATTCTTGTGGAAAAAGGGTCTGAGGTATAAAATATACTTCGGGATGATAATTGGATATGAGTATTTATATATTAATTTAATAAAAAATGATGAAAACAAAGTATTTAATCCTGGTTACTGTTTTGCTACTGATGGGTGGTTGTATACCGGTGAACAAAGGAGCGAAACAAGTGGGCGAAGAAGAGGCTATGGATACTCTTTCGCAGAAAAAATATGAATATATTTCAACTGTTCGTCTCACTGTGAGTGAGGGCAAACGCCTTATTGCCAAAGGTATCGCTGCCAATAAGGATATACGTGAACGTTTGGAGAATGGAATGATTATCATTACTTTGGGGACTACCAATACCTATATTGCTGAAGAACTTGCCGGGTTTGATGCTCCACGTGGCAGTTTTGTTACCGGGCGGATCTATCCCAGTTCTAAAGAAGATTTTCAGAAAGGGATGAAACGCTGTTCCGAGATTATACTGGTCAAAGGAAAGATAATGGAAATGAGCTATGCGGATGCGCTTGCCAAGATGACCCCCCAGGACATTATATTCAAAGGCGCCAATATGGTGAACTATGCCAAACGTCAGGCTGCTGTATGTACGGGTGCGCCCGATGGAGGTACTGTGGCTCGCTTGCGTCGTTACACTGACAAAGGACAAGGACGCTGGATATGTCCCGTAGGTTTGGAAAAGAGTACAACGCAAGACCTTTTCGATATTCAGAAGATAACGAACGGTAGTCATGCCGAACGGAATAATACAGTGAAGTTGAATGTGACAGAGGGGAATATTTACACCGAGATAGAAGCTGTAAAGGAGTTTGCCGATGTGGATGTATTTGTTACTGCCAGAGGAGGTGTAGATGGTGCTGAGGGAGGCGTATCATTACTGGTATGTGGTCCTAAGGTTGAAGTACAGAAAGTGGAGCTTTTGGTGAAACAGATAAGTGGCGAACCGGATTTCATTGAGAGATGATTAAACGCCGGAAAATAGTTAAATCCCCCTACTCCTTTGTGGGGTAAGGGGATTCATATATAAAATGAAAGTTTATCTCATTTCCCATTTATCCTCAAATTGGTCATATAGTATGGGAGTCTCTTTGTCATGACAGATAAATCTTTTTCCATCGGCTTCTATTTCTTTCCTTCCATAACTGAAAAGAGTGGCATTGTTTTCATTGCTGATTTGTAACCGGGCGGTATGTCGGACATTCAGTTCTGCTTCGACCACCCAGCTGCCAATCTGGAATTTGTTTCCTTCAAGACGTACAATGTTGATAGGATGTTTGTCTGCATTATGTACATGGATAATGGTTAGAATACGGTTGGCTTTGGTATTTTTAAAGTTAGCGGTAAGTGACCATTCTTTACTGAAATCCTCACCGCGTTGGGCATGCGTAGTATCAAAATCTGCAACATATTTATCTGTCTGTTCGATGGTGCAGGGTGTGTTACTAAAAATCTCTGCTACGGCACAGAAATACTCTTTCTGGTTGAGGGTGGTAAGTTTGTTGCCATCGATATCGAACTTCACAGGACTGTGAAGCAGCCAGTTCCATGTTACAGCTTTCGAGGCTTCCAGATCATCATAAATCACTATGATATCGGGATAAAGGAAAAGGATGTGTCGTTTGAAGTTCTTTAAAGGAGTGGCACCAAAACCATTTTCACGCGACTGACAGAGCCCCTGCTGTGAAATCTTTTTGTGCCACATATGTACATCACTGGTATCACGATAGGCATTTGAAGCGTCTCCCAAGGCGTATGCAATATGTTTACCATTGAATGCATGGGTGATTTTGCCGTAAGCTTGGGGGGAGAATGCCTGGCCTATACCATCTATCATCAGTGTGTTGTGTCCACGCGTGTTACGATAATTCAGCAAGTTGTGCTTGTCTGAATAATTGGAGTAGAAGCCTATGGAACGATAAACCGCCTTGCCACGATAATGCAGGTTGAAAGCATTTTGATTGGAGTGGGTATGATTGCCGGAGCCGAAAGTACTGGAGCGGAAACTCAGTGACAAATTATTCTTGAGATTTTTCAGGTCGGAATTGGCAATCAATTCACCGGTATCTTTAAACCAGATGGCTTTGGGAGCATCGGCGGGTAGTTCACTGTTCCGGGGGCGCGGTTTGTTTAGTACCATACGGTAAAGGCGTGTTTCGTCCTCACGAATATACCCTTGGTTTACAGAAGAATACCAGGCGGCATATGGGTCACCTGTGATACGAGCCAAAAGGTCGGCAAATGCACTACGTATGCGTAAAGGTTTAGGATTAGTCTGTTCGTGTCCGTCACCGAAACCGGCGCTCATGGATCCTGGTTGCCAAGTGTAAAGTAATCCCATACCGGCATTTTTATACCAAGGGTGTTGGAAGAAGTCAAATCCGGTGATATATGAGAAAAGGGCAGGTACATAATAATGTGTAATGGCATTGGCGCTGAAGTAACAGGTTCCATTGTGCCAGTTACCATCACGGTTGAAACCGGATGCCGGAGCACGGGCAGTCCACAATTCATAGAAATATTTCACGTAGGTCTTGACTTGGGGATATTTCTCATAGAGAACAATGGCGGCTTGAAGGAAATGGCGGATACTGAACTGCCAGAAGTGTTCTTCATAGAGAAAGTTTTCCGGTATACCTATCATTCCGTTCATGTGTTTGTCGAGAATGTATAGGATGATTTTCTCAATCTTCAGACGTTCGTCGGGGGTGAAGCGCTCATAGCAAGTTTCGTAAGTACAGGCCATGACATAAGCCATGTCTCCGGCATTGAAATCGTTGGCGAGAACCTTCTTATCCATATCGGCATTGAGGATACAACGCACATTCTGTACCATCTTATCGGCATAGAGGTCGCGTTGGAAGAGCTGATAGGCTGTGAGTAGTTTATCGGTGTTTTTGTACAGTTGACCGACTTGTCTGTAAATTTTCGTGTCGTTGCGGAAGTCCATAGACAACGCATCGCGCGATTCGGCAACTACCTCATCATATTCGGGATGTTGGCGAAAATGGCGGCGTGCTTCTGGCAATTGGTCTTGTAGAAAGCAGTAGATGCGGTTGTGTGTTTTAGGGATGTTATTCATGAACTTGTCTAACGTAGGAGTCACGAAGACAGGAGTATTTTTATCTACCGTGAATTGATAAGTCTTGCTCCATGCCATTTGTGTGCCGTCATTGCTGACTGAACGGAAACGCCAGTACCACACCCCGGGCTTTAGTTTGCGATGTGGATTGAACATATACCATGCTAAGGGTTCGGAAAGTATGGTATCCTCACCAGTAAAGTCTTTGTTCGGCGAGAGGTTGAATTGTAAGAAGTCAGCTTCTCTCATATTTTTGGGTACGATGAGAGGAGTAGGATTGATGAAAAGGGTATGTTCTTCTTGCGGAAAGGGAGTCTTACGCACAAACTCATGTACGCTTTTTAGGTCATTTGCATGGATGGAGACAAACGAGAGCGTGAAAATTACTAGTAAAAAAGTTGTTTTATTCATAAATGTCAGCCTTTTTGTTTAATGAATTATTAGATTTGTATGATGTATCTGTTTTAGTTACTGTAAAGATAATGATACAAAATCCTTTTTTACAGAGGCCGATGTTGAATAAAAAGTGGAACAAGTTTACCATTGTTTCACTTCTGTTGAATATAGTTTTAATTATGTATATTTACTTGATCTCTTTCCCTTTGGTATACTCTGATGGTAAACAGCCAAAGTATTTTTTGAAACTTGTAGCGAAGTAAGAAGGTGTATTAAATCCTACCATTGTACTGATTTCCGCTACGGTGTATCGTCCCTCTTTCAGTAGTTTACTTGCCTTGTTAAAACGCATCTTCCGGATAAATTCATTCGTCGATTCTCCTGTCAGAGCTTTCAATTTCAAGTGTAGATTGGAACGGCTCATACACATTTCGCGTGCAAATTCATCAGTAGAGAATTCTACATCATCCAAATGTTTCTCCGTAATTTCTACCGCTTTTTTAAGTAGTTCCTCATCCATGGAATTGAGCGCAATCTTTTTCGGTTCGATATCCAGTGACTTGGAATAGTGTTCGATGGCACGATAACGTGTACGGAACAGGTTTCTGATTTTTGCTGTGATTACCGCCATAGAGAATGGTTTCGGAATGTAGTCATCTGCACCTACCTGTAGTCCTTCCAGTTGTTCCTTTATCTCGGTCTTAGCAGAAAGGATGATAACAGGAATATGACAAGTACGCAGGTTCTGCTTGATTTGTTTGCATAATTGCAGACCATTCATGACGGGCATCATTACATCGGTTAGTATCAGGTCAATTTTTTGCTCTTTTAATATACTGAATGCCTCCTCGCCATTCCCGGCTTTCAGTACGTGGTAGGTTTTGCTGAGTTCATCACACAGGTATTGCCGGATTTCCGTATTGTCTTCTACGATCAATATGTGCTCTCTTTCATGTTCATTGTCCACAGTAGTTTCAACTTCTTCTTTAGCAATTTCCGTATCGACTACATACATAGCTTGATTATTAGTTGTGTAGTTAGGTTGGTCTTCTTTCACCTCTTGTTCTGTAGCTCTTTCTTCGGGTTTATAGGCAGACTCTTTGGTTGGCAGATAGATGGTGAATGTACTTCCTGCACCTTCTTGGCTTTCCAGTTCGATATGTCCATGATGTAGTTCTACAAGACGTTGTACCAGCGACAGACCGATGCCACTGCCGATATGCTCATTGTCTACTTGATAGAAACGTTCGAATATTTTTCCCTGCTTGTCAATGGGTATTCCGTTACCTGTATCTTTTACTTGGAGTATTAACTGATTATCCTCTTCTTTCAAAGTGACAGTGACACTTTGTCCCTCGCCGGTATATTTGAAGGCGTTGGAAAGCAGATTATTCACAATAAGTTCCAAGTAATTGGGATCGCAAAGTACTTTTCTTCCTTCTACATTAGAATGAAAGTTATAAGTAATTCCTTTGCGTTGGGCCAATCGGTCGTAGAATAAGAAATCTTTTTCAATGACTTTGTGGATGAAATTGGATTTTACTTTAAGTCCGAATACTCCCAACTCCGCACGTCGGTAGTCCATTAATTGATTTACCAAATGTAGCAGGTGAGTGGTATTCCGTTGTACGTGTTCCAGTTGCTTGTGTATCCAGCGGTCACTAACGTTGTCCAGTACCTCTTGTAGAGGAGCTAGAATTAAAGTCAGCGGGGTTCGTAGTTCATGGGAAATGTTAATGAAGAAACGCAACTTCATTTCGTTCACCTCTTTCAGCCGTTCTTTGTCCACTCGTTCCATTTGTAACTGTGCTTCCATACTTTTTCGTAACCAGAAGTAACGGAAGATGAAAATCGTGATAGCAATGAATGCGATGGTAAACACTAAGATTGCCCACCATGTTTTATACCATACGGGTAGGACAATGATTTCCAATTCGGTAGGAACTTCATTCCATTTGCCGTCGCTGTTGGCTGCTTTCACCAAAAATAGATAAGTACCTTGTGGGAGGTTTGAGTAGGATACTGTACGTAGCGTACTTGAGTAGTACCATTCTTTGTCATAGCCTTTCAGCATATATGCAAATGTGTTGTGATCGCCTGAGATATAGTTGGATACTACGAAGTCCAGCGAGAACATGGATTGTCCGGCGCTCAAAGTAATGCTGTGCGTTTCACTGATGTTTTTTTTCAGTATTCCTGTTTCGTCACCTGGTTGAACGGTCTTGTTGAAGAGCCGCAAATGTGTGATGATTACCGGTGGAATATATGGATTATCCACCATCTGTTCGGGATAGAAAGTCGTGATGCCGTTGATACCTCCGAAATACATTTGTCCGTCTTTGGTTTGGTAACCGGCATTTTCCATAAACTGATTGCTTGGCAAGCCATCAGAAGCGATATAGTTTCTGAATTTTTCCGTTACCGGTTGCATGCAACTGAGTCCTTTGTTGGTACTTATCCAAAGTTTACCGAAGGAGTCCTCAAGAATGGCATGTATCACGTTGTTGGGGAGTCCGTGACGTGTGGTGTATTGTTTTACTTCTTTCTTATCTTCATCAAAACGGTAAAGTCCGCTACGTGTTCCTATCCAGAAGATACCATTGTGCGCTTCATATATGCAGTTAACGTATTTATTATTCAAGGAGTATTTTGCGGGTAATACCGGAGAAGCTGTCAATTCATTATTCTTTTCCTGATGTACAGCCAATCCTTTTTCACCTCCCAACCATAAACGATTTTTACTATCGCGCAATATCGTCATAATTCGTTCGGGTGTCATTGGCTGACCGTCTGCTTGCTTCTCAATACGAGTGAATATCTTGTTTTGGGGATTGAAACGCAATAGAATGTTCAAACCACTTAACCACAGTTCACCGTCCAGAGTAGGTTTAATGGCATAGATATTTTTAATTTCACGGTTATTCAGTGTTTCTATCCGTCCTGTATTGCGGTGTAGAATACTAAGACCGCCGGTATGTGTACCTATATACACTAAATTGTTCTTTTCGTCTACATAGAGTGCCTTGATATCATTGGATTCAAGTCCGTCTTTCATTGTATAATAGGTGAAACATTTGGTGTACTTATCATAATAATTTAAACCACCATTATTTGTTCCTATCCAAATGCCTTTTCCTTTTTCTTCTGTTATACAGTTTACGATACTATTGTTTAAAGAATTCTCATTTGTCTTGAATTGGATATTGTGAAAACGGTTTTTTAAAGGATGATAATAATTTATGCCACCGAAATAAGTTCCCAACCACATACCTCCCTGTGAGTCCATGAAGATATTCCGTATAGAGGTTTGTGACAAACTACCGCTTATCGATAAGTCGCTGGTATAACTTTGAAAAGAATGATCTTTTTCATTATAAATATTCAGTGAGTTGATAGTGCCTACCCACAGTTTATTTTCAGAGTCGAGGGTAAGTGCCCGGATATAGTTTGAGCTGATACCGCCTTTTTCTCCCGGAGTATGGGAAAAATTGACAACATCATGAGTCTGAGGGTTAATAAGGAATAGGCCATCTCCTTCTGTACCCACCCATAGTTTGGTAGGAGACTCTTTTAAAATGGGACGGATATGTTTGCCTGCCAATATTTGAGGCATGATATTTATCAGTGTTTTCTGTGAGATTGAATAGACGAATGCGCCGTTGAAGCTACCTATATAAATGTCGTCTCCCTGCCTGTTGATACTTGAAGGTTTGATAGATGTGAGGGAAGCATGTAGCGGAGTATCGTTGAATTGTTGTGTCTCAGTGTCAAATAATAGTAATCCTTCTTCTTTACTCGAGAAAAGAAGCAACCGTTTTTCGTTGATTTCTACGATAGAGGATATCGGCAGTTTTTTGCCTTCTTTCTGATAGTAGAAATTATGGAAGTGATCTTTTTCTGTATCATAGAGAGAAAGGCCTTTTCCGGTTCCTATCCATAATCTGCCTTGTGAATCGACGATACAGGTACGGATAACATCGTTTCCTATACTATGTGGATTTTGCTCGTCATGTTGATAAACAGTGAAGTCGTAACCATCAAATTTATTGAGTCCGTCGTAAGTAGCAAACCACATATTTCCCTGTTTGTCCTGGGTGATGTCGAATATTGTGTTTTGTGACAATCCTTCGTTTACGCCAAGGTGGGTGAAACTGATACGTTCCGGTCTCTGCGCATAAGTAGGTAATAACAATAGGTTTACTATAAGGCATATAAGATATCTTACCATATTTGATGACTGATAGTGGTTGTTGGACAAAGATAGGGAATAAATCTCCACTTATCATTAAGTTATGGCATGAAAATGGAGATTTATTCCTTTACATTGAAGTTGGTATAACTTCTGTTTGTTGATAATCTTTAAGTATCGCAGTAACCCTTCCATGAAATAATAGTCTGCATACGAGAGTGATCCGTCCAGCTCACTGCTTCTAAGGAAGTTTCCGGTGGCATGCATCAGGATGAAGTTCTTGTGTGTTCCCGTTTTTTGCCAGATTAAGTACTGAGCTCCATCAGAGCTGATGCCATGATAGCGGTAGCCGAAGCATCCCGCATTGTAGAATGTTTGGGATCGGAATAGTCCCAGCCTGTTTTTGTGACAATATATTTCATTCAACCATCAACTGCTTTGTCCGTCAAGTTTATTTATACGTGGTTTCTTTCCAAGTGGATGTGCCCAATGCCTTTGATTTTGTATAATATAACGGGAGTATTTTGTTTCCTATGGGAGGAAACGGCTGTTTCTCCCTATGGAAACCCGCGTTTCCTTTTGCGGGAACTGCCGTTTCTCTACATGGGAACTGCCGTTTCTCTATATGGGAACTGACGTTTCTCTATATGGAAACCGGAGTGCCCTCCCATGGATACAGGAAGGACATCATTAAGGTGTATTTCCCATTAATGTTGGTGATGATACCGATATCGGTGCTACCTTTCAGAGTGATGTTGACGCCGATAACTTCCTTCCGAATGTTTTTCAATGGAGTTTATAGTATTATTTTGAACTTTTTCCTGTTGCTAAATTAAACTTTTTTGTCCTTTTCTCCTTTCTATCGTGTTTTGGGGATATTCCGTACTGTTAGATTTAACTTTCAGTTTTGTATATTTGTCTTTCAATCCTGTATAAAGTTTGTGGGTATAAACAACAATGACAGCTACAGACATTCGTAGGGGGAATTTGCCTGGGCTGTCATTGATAAAGTAGAATATTACTGGTTAAGTTATCTCTCTTCTTTATACATTGTTGAGTAATTAACTATTTGGGAAGTATCTTTCCGGGAACATCATGTAACTTCGGACGTGTCGGCCGGATTTTATAAGTATTCATCCATTTTTCCAGAATGTCACGATGTTTTTGTGCCACTTCCTCGTAAGCGTTTTCCATCATGAGGTTTCTCATTTCACCCCGGTCGTTCTGCATGTCGAAAAGTTGTTCACGATGTCTGCCTTTGTCGTAAAGGACATATTTATATCGTTCGCTACGTACTGCCCAGCCTCTCGTCTTGCTGCCATCGAAACAGGTCTCTGTGATAACATAGTCCTGATGCGGACTTTGTGGATTTCCTTCTTCTACAACTTTACGGAAAGACTTGCCGACAGCACCTTGTGGCATCTTGGCACCTGCCCAGTCGCAGATGGTAGCGAAGAAATCAATCCCGTTGCTGATAAGTTGAGGTAATTGTTTACCTGCATGTTTCTTGCCGGGCAAAGTTATGATAAGAGGAATATTGATTACTTCCTCATACAAAGCCGACTTCTGGTTCCATCGGTGGGCACCGGTACCATCACCGTGATCACTGGAAAAGATTACAATCGTATTTTTCCAAAGATTGTTCTTGTCAATGGCATCGACAATCTTGCCTATTTCACGGTCCACCTTTTCCACCAGACGGTAGTAAGTGTAGCGATACATACGCCAGTCTTCCGGCGTGAAAGTAGCGGTAGGATAGACATTGAAATTATTGGCCCTTTCATTTTCAATGATATCGGCATCATACGGGTTCTTGGCAAAATTGGCGGGCAGTCCCGGACAATTACGTATTTCAGGTGTATCGATATTTCCATAAGGCAGATTTTGGCTGCGTGCATATTCGCAGACATTATGCGGATTGTCGTAAGAAGCCACCAGGAAGAAAGGCTTGTTGTGTTTGCGGGAAAGAAATTCTACACAAGCTTCGGCAAGTCCGTCATCACTATGTTTATAGATATTGTCGAAACCATATTGTTTGTCGGGAATATCGAGTTCGGGTACATGCCACTTGCCACCGTAGGCACATTCGTATCCGGCATTCTTTACCAATGTTCCCAGTGTTTGTATCCTTAATGAATCAGGCATCGCTGCCCCGTTTACAGATAACCCCGCAGTACTGGGATAATGCCCTGTAAACATTGCCCCACGGGAAGGACCACTGAGTGGGGAAGTACAATAAGCGTTCGTAAACATCACACCGGCAGCGGCAAGTTTGTCAAGATTGGGGGTGTGTAAATCCGGATTGCCTGCACAACTCATGGCTTTGGCTGTGTGTTGGTCGGTGAAGATATAGATAATGTTAGGACGGTCGGCGGCAGAGGCCGCAGAAGAGCATAGCAGTGAAAAACATGCCAAATGCTTCATTGAAATTTGTTTTACCATATTATTAGTTTGAAATTTATCATTTTCCATCTTTGGCAAAATTACTCCTTTTCCCCTGTTTTCTCTATGCCAAATGTTTATTTAAATGTCAATTTTGTACAAGTTTCCTTGCCTTTCCCCCCTTTTTTGTACCTTTGCCATTCAAAACAACAAAAAGCAAATGATAGTTTGTATTGCCGAAAAGCCCTCTGTGGCGCGTGATATAGCCGATGTACTTGGAGCGAGAGATAAGAAGGATGGATACATCGAAGGAAACGGATACCAGGTAACCTGGACATTCGGTCACCTTTGTACGCTCAAAGAACCGCATGAATATACACCCAACTGGAAGTCGTGGAGTCTTGGGAGTTTACCTATGATCCCCCCTCGTTTCGGCATTAAGCTCATCAGTAATCCCACTTACGAGCGTCAGTTCAGTGTGATAGAGAACCTCATGCGGCATGCCGACATGATTATAAACTGCGGTGATGCCGGGCAAGAGGGGGAATTGATACAACGCTGGGTGATGCAGAAAGCTGGGGCGCGTTGCCCAGTGAAACGTCTGTGGATTTCTTCATTGACGGAAGAAGCCATCCGAGAAGGATTTGCCAAGTTGCGCGACGCTTCCGATTTCCAACCGTTGTATGAAGCGGGTTTGTCTCGTGCCATCGGCGACTGGTTGTTGGGAATGAATGCCACCCGTCTTTATACAATGAAGTACGGGCAAAACAGGCAGGTGCTTTCCATCGGGCGTGTACAGACACCTACATTGGCACTCATCGTAAATCGCCAACTGGAAATACAAAACTTCGTTCCCAAGCAATATTGGGAATTGAAAACAGTCTATCGCGACACTACTTTTTCCGCCATTCTCAAGAAAAGCGAAGAAGAACTGATACTGGAAGCCGAGAAGCAAAAAGAGAGTCCCTCTGCTGCCAAAGCCAAAAAGGAAGAGGAAAACCGGGGTATCGAACCGATTGCGGACAGAGAACGTGGGATGTCTTTGCTCGAACAAATCAAGAATTCTCCTTTTACCATAACCAACGTCACCAAGAAAAACGGTAAGGAAGCTCCGCTTCGCCTTTTCGACTTGACTTCCTTGCAGGTGGAATGTAATAAGAAGTTCGCCTTTTCTGCCGACGAGACGCTGAAAACCATTCAGTCATTATATGAAAAGAAGGTGGCTACTTATCCGCGTGTAGATACCACTTATCTGAGTGACGATATCTATCCCAAATGTCCCGGCATCTTGAAAGGATTGCGCGATTATGAAACTCTTACGGCGCCATTAGCGGGTGCTACGTTACCCAAGTCGAAGAAAGTTTTCGATAACTCCAAAGTCACCGATCACCACGCTATTATACCCACCGGACAGCATCCGCAGAATTTGACGGATATGGAACGCCGTGTGTTCGACCTGATAGCCCGTCGTTTTATAGCCGTATTCTATCCCGATTGTCTGTTTGCCACGACTACCGTATTGGGTGAAGTAGAAGGAATAGAATTTAAAGTAACCGGCAAGCAGATATTAGACCCGGGGTGGCGGGTTGTATTTGGCACTCCGTCGGCACAATCTCAGGAAGAGAAAGAAGAAAAGATTGGGGAAGAAGAGAATGTACTTCCGGCATTCGTCGTAGGTGAGAGTGGTCCGCATATTCCCGATTTGTATGAAAAGTGGACGCAACCGCCCCGTCCTTATACTGAGGCAACTTTGCTGCGTGCCATGGAAACGGCAGGTAAATTGGTAGATAACGACGAACTGCGTGACGCGCTGAAAGAGAACGGCATCGGTCGCCCTTCCACACGTGCCGCCATTATAGAAACGCTGTTCAAGCGTAACTATATTCGTAAGGAGAAAAAGAATCTGGTAGCTACTCCTACGGGGGTGGAACTGGTACAAATTATCCACGAAGAACTCTTGAAGTCCGCCGAATTAACGGGTATCTGGGAAAAGAAACTGCGTGAGATAGAAAAATGTACTTACAATGCCGGGCAATTCTTGGAAGAGCTGAAGCAGATGGTTACGGATGTAGTGATGAGTGTGCTCTCTGATAATAGCAACCGTCATATCACCATACAGGCGCCCGCCCCGGAAAAAGGCTCGAAGGCGACTACTGTGAAGGCTGCTGATGGCGACAAACCTAAAAAAGAACCGAAGAAAAGAGCTCCTCGGAAAACAACTGCCGAAAAGAAAACGGCGCAAACGCAAAGCGAAACGCCGTCTCCATCTGTTGTTCTGCAAGATGTTTTAGTCGGTCAGCCTTGCCCACTCTGTGGAAAAGGTACTATTATCAAAGGTAAAACAGCCTACGGTTGTTCCGAATGGAAAAACGGTTGTACCTACCGTAAAGCATTTAAGTAAATATATTTCCAAAGTGGCGCCGCCATTAACGCTTGCCTTACTTCCCCATTCTGTAATAACTTCTTTACTTCTGCGAGGGTAAGCAGGTGTACAGTCAGGCTTTCCGTATCTTCAAGGTGTTGCTCCGCAATTTTCTCCACATCGGTAGCCAGGAAACAATGGGTTATATTGGTGTGGGTACCCGGATTGGGAGAGATTTGCATAAATTCCTGCCACTCTCCGTTCCCGTAGCCCGTTTCTTCCAATAGTTCCCGTTGGGCGGAGACTAACGGAGAAGCATCTTCCTTTTCGCAGACTCCCGCACATAGTTCGTATGACGTTTCACGGATACCATGCCGGTATTGGCGGATGAAGACAAATTTGCCTTCCCGTGTGATGGCTATCGTATTCACCCAGTCGGGATACTCCAATATATAATAAGAAGGGATGTGATTACCGTTCGGCAATACTACATGATCCTTGCGCACCGTGAGCCACGGTGTTTTATGCAGATATTCACTGGAAATCACTTTCCAAGGTTCATTGGGATCTTCCATACTTAAGAAACTTTCATTTTAGTAATTCAGATGAAACTCTACAACTGCTTCAATGCCTTTTCTCATAATATCCAACGGAATATTTTCGTTGGGCGAGTGAATGGCGTTTGACTCCAGTCCAAATCCCATCAATACCGTCTTGATACCCAATACTTGCTCAAACGTAGAGATGATGGGAATGCTTCCTCCACGGCGTACCGCCAGCGGTTTCTTTCCGAATGCTTTGGTAAATCCCTTTTCGGCAGCCTGATAGGCGGGCAATGTAATAGGACATACATATCCCTGCCCACCGTGCATCGGCGTTACTTTTACCTGAACGGTATCAGGGGCAATACTCATGATATAATCTGCAAATAACTGTGATATCTTGTGATGATCCTGATGAGGAACCAACCGGCACGATACCTTGGCGTATGCCTTTGACGGGAGTACCGTCTTTGAACCTTCACCCGTATATCCGCCCCAGATGCCGCAAACATCGAAAGACGGACGGCAACTGTTACGCTCCAGCGTACTGTATCCCTTTTCTCCAAAAAGAGACTTCACACCGATTGCCTTTTTGTATTTCTCCTCGTCGAAGGGGATGTGTGCAATCATTTCCCGTTCTGCCTGCGGAACCTCTTCCACATCATCATAGAAACCGGGAACGGTGATGCGTCCGTCGGCATCCGTCACTTTGCTTATCATCCCGCAAAGCACATTGATCGGATTGGCCACCGCACCGCCGAAATGTCCTGAGTGCAGGTCACGGTTCGGACCGGTAACTTCTATTTCCCAATAGGCCAATCCCCGCAGTCCGGTGGTCAGTGAAGGCAGGTCTGCCCCCAGCATACTGGTGTCCGACACGAGTATGACATCCGCTTTCAGCAGCTCTTTATGTTCTTTGCAGAAACCTTCCAGACTGGGTGAACCGATTTCTTCTTCTCCTTCAAATATAAATTTTACATTGTGAGTCAGCAGGCTATTCTTTACCAGATACTCAAAAGCCTTTACCTGTATAAACGATTGTCCTTTGTCATCATCTGCACCGCGTGCCCAGATATGTCCGTCGCGTATCTCCGGTTCAAAGGGGTTACTCTTCCAAAGTTCCAAAGGTTCGGCAGGCATTACGTCATAATGTGCATATATCAATACCGTTTTAGCTTCCGGGTCTATCATCTTTTGTCCGAATACGATCGGATTTCCTGCCGACGGCATCACGAGGGCCTCATCCGCTCCTGCTTCCAGCAACAATTGCGCCCAACGTTCCGCGCATGCCAGCATATCGTCATGATGTTCGGGTTTTGCACTGATACTGGGAATACGGATAAGACTGAACAACTCTTCCAGCATCTTAGGCTCGTTCTCGGATATATATTTCTTTATTTCCATAAGGTTACAGTTGTGTGGTGCGGTCTATCAAATAATAATCAAGTAGCGTCATCGCCGTCATAGCTTCCACAATAGGCACAGCACGGGGTAAAACGCATGGATCATGGCGTCCGCGTGCCTTGAGAGTAGTGTCTATGCCATCCATATTCACGGTATGTTGTTCCATCAGTACTGTTGCCACCGGTTTAAAGGCTACGCGGAAATAAATGTCCTGTCCGTTGCTGATGCCTCCTTGAATACCTCCGGAATGGTTGGTAAGTGTTTCAATACGTCCGTTATTATTATAGAATACGTCGTTTTGTTCCGAACCTTTCATCTTCAGACCTTTGAACCCCTCGCCATATTCGAATGCTTTTGCTGCGTTGATACTGAGCATACCGGCGGCAAGGGCGGACTGAAGTTTACCGTAAATCGGTTGTCCCAAACCGATAGGGCATCCTTTGACAACACATGTCACTACGCCGCCGATAGTATCGCCTTCCCCTTTTATCTTGAAGATGAGTTCTTCCATTTCTTTTGCCTTTTCCGGGTCGGGACAACGCACCGGGTTAGTCTCAATTAAGTCGAGATCATACGCTGTATAGTTATTTTCTAATTTGATGGGGCCTACCTGCGACGTATATGCGGTGATTTGTATGCCCAGTTGTTTTAACGCAATTTTGGCCAATGCGCCTGCCACCACGCGAGAGATTGTTTCACGGGCAGAAGAACGTCCGCCTCCCCGATGATCGCGAATGCCGTATTTCACCTTATAAGTATAGTCGGCATGAGAGGGACGATAAATTTCCTTCAAATTGTTATAATCATTGGAGTGTTGGTTTTCGTTCCATACGATGAAACCAATGGGACAACCTGTAGATTTCCCTTCGAATATACCCGAAAGGAATTCTACTTTGTCAGATTCTTTACGCGAGGTAGTGATACGCGATTGTCCGGGACGACGGCGATCGAGTTCTGCTTGTACAAAATCCATATCAATGGTAATACCTGCCGGAAATCCATCTATTACACCTCCGATACCTTTACCGTGTGATTCTCCAAAACTTGTAAGGCGGAGAATATTGCCGAATGAGTTGAACATATCAATTGCTTTAAGGGTTTATATATGAAGTTAATGTGCCAATATAACCTGGATAAAAGGCTTTTGACTCATTAAAGGTAACAATTAATTTTGTAAAACGTTGCAAAAATGATAATAAATCTCTCTTTTTCCTTTTTGGGGGATATAAAAAATATCTGTCAGTTATAGGGAAAATATATTTCTTATGAAAGAAAAAAGTTTCCCATCATGCTAAGTAAATTGTAAATGAAGCTTTCGTTTATAGAAATGAAAGCTTCGTTTTTGTAAACGGAAGCTTCATTTCTACAGACAAAGCCTTTGTTTATAGTTTATATTGTAAAAACGAAAGTTTTTGAAGGGCTTGAAGTAGGTTTTACTTGAACTTATGTGTCTTTTTGCTAGATATGAATAGAATTAGTTTGTATAGTAGCTCAGGATATATAGTCTGGGAATTTATTGTGATATTAAAAAAAGAACATCCTTTTTATAGAAAAGACCTTGTGAAGGTTATGTAAAAAGTGTTACTTTGCGCCTTTGTATAAAAAGAGAAAACAAACTGCTTCTTATATAGGAGTATTCTATTAACTAAACAAGTATTTATATGAAAAAAAAATTGTTTTATTTGTTTGCATTGATCTGTTCAATGAGTCTGTTCATTGCTTGTAGCGATGATGAAAAACCGGAAGTTCCACCTACTGTTGAAGATATTGTAGCGGAATATTCAGGAGATGATTTGAAACTGACAGTTAGTGGAGCAGAAACTACTGAAGGTGCTAAGATTGAACTTGCTAAAGGTGAAAGTACTGATAAAGTAACTATTATTCTGAGTAATATTGTTCCGGGTGTTGAAGAATTTAAAATTCCTAATGCAACTTTTGCCGCAGAAACCAGAAGTATGTATATTAGTAAATTATCCGGTGAGATGTCAGATGATGTTTCCGGATATAATGTGAAGGTTGAAGGTACGGTTGATGAAAAAGTATTGACGGCTGATGTTACTTTGACCGAGATAGAGGGTGACACTGTGAATGTAAGTTCTTTATATAAAAAAGTATATAAAGGAGATATGAACATTGATGTTTCCAACATTCCTAATCCTGTAAGTATGGTGCAGCGTGTATATATTGAGAAACCATATTCTTATAAAATGGAAAAGAGAGATACTGCAATGGTAAAATTGCAAATTAAGAATTTTGCATTTGAAGCAATAGAATTGGGTGATATCACTGTAGATACTATTCCTGTAGTGAAACGAGGCGAAGTATATGGTTTCGAAGCAAAAAATAGAACTATTAAGTTGCAAGATCCAATTGGTGAAGTGACTGCTAACTTGAAGGGTACTATCATAGGTGAGAATATGGCTTTAATGTTGGATATTGATGCATTGGATATGCTGAAAGTAAAAGTAGACTTTAAAGGTGGAACGGTAGTTGAGAGCCAGACTGTAAGTATGGAGGAAATGACTATTGAAGGAACTGCTATTGTTGATCAAGACAAGAAGTCGACTTCGTTAACTTTAAAAGTTTGGGAAGGTACTCCTGCTAAGGATTTATTGCTGACTCCTAAATATAAAGTCAGTGACAAAGGTTCTATTGAATATATATTGTTGCATGTCTCTGGACAAGACGATGTTATGTTGACTCAAGATCAGATAGATGGTAAAAAGCCAATTGATTTCTCTGTATTGAAGGGTAAAGATGACTATATTAAGTATCGTATGCAGGCTGAAGATCCTAATGTGGTGAAAGATTATACCATCAAAGTAGAGTATTGGGCTACTAACATGGTCTTTGATATGCAAACTTGGGGAGAAGATGGTGTTCCGAGTGGATTGACTTCTTCTAATGGTGCAGCAAGCCTTTTGCCTCTTATGATAGGTAAACCGTTGCCGGAACCGGGACTTCCCGTAACGAAAGCGGCTGATGGTGCTGCTCGTATAACCACATTTAAGACAGAAACAGCTAAAGCTGGTAAATTGGTTCCGGCAATTACAGCGGGTACTTTGTTTTCCGGTACATTTAGTATTGACATGAGTAATACATTGAAAAGTACTAGGTTTGGTCTTCCTTACAATAAAAAACCAGAAAGTTTTACGTTTACATATAAGTATACTCCGGGTGAAACTTTGTATAAACATAAACTTGGTGAAAACAATGCTGGTATAGCTGAGGTCGTTGAAGGAACAGATGAATGTTCTATTGCCGCTTATTTGTATGAAGTAAGCAATTATAACGAAACATTGGATGGTACAAATATTAATACCTCCGATAAAGTTGTTTTAAGAGCTATGTTGACAGATGGAACAGCTAAAAGTGATTATAAAGAAGTAACTTTGAAATTTGAATCGGTGGAAGGTAGAACTTATGATGCTTCCAAGAAATATAAATTGGCTATTGTTTGTACTCCGAGTAAATGGGGAGATGAATTTAAGGGAGGAGAATTGAGTAGTTTGTATGTGAAATATTTGGCTGTAGAGTAAATATCTTGCAAGACATGATTTAAGAAATTCCCCTTACGCGATGCGATTCAATTGCATGCGTAAGGGGAATTCTTATTATTGTAGATATTACTTATAATCTATGGAATAAAAAGTCCCGACTAATTATAAGCGGGACTTTTTTTATTACGTTATTAATCAAATCCAGATAGAAGATTCTAAACATTTAGAATGCATATCCAAACCCTGCATTCAGATAAATAGGATACATATTGAATGAAATTGTTTTGAAATCTTTCTTAAAGATGTTATTCAATCCCCAAACAATGTCTCCATGTACAGTAAGGCGTTTGAACGCTTTCCAATTAACTCCTACTTGTACACCCCATTGGAATGTACGCAGATCTTCCGAGAAATCATAAGGAGCAGTATTCTCATCTTTAAATTCAACTTTGGTTCCTGTGGGGTCACCTTTTCTTAAATATCCTTCGGAAACATAACCATTGAAATCACCGCTTGTTTTAAATGAGATATAAGGACCGGCACTAAGTTTTACGCGTTTGCTAAGTTGGTAAGCAGCCAATACTGGTATAGAAAAATAAGAAGCTCTGAATTTTGTTTTTACTTTTCCTGTCCAATTTCCTGAAAGTCGTTCACCACCATCACCAATGATTTCCATCCCATAATTTTTAACACGTGCATTGGCTTCCATTCCTTTATTCTCAAGTCGAAGCCCCAGTATCATACCCCATTTCTTTTGTTTACCGAGCCATTTTGTAATTTGTCCTTCAAGTGCCAGATTGACATTGGGACTATATCCTGTTAAAGCTCTGATTTCTTCAGGTAAAGGTAAGGGAGTGGCGCCACCTACATTAATACCTGCTCTGACTTCATATTCCAACCCATGTAGGGCAGACCAGATAATTCCATGATTGCGATCTTCTTGTGCCTGTAGTTTTACTACTGTGCCGATAAATGCCAAGCAAAAAAGTAATATATATCTTTTCATATTTATTCGTTTACATTGTCTGTATAACTCAATTCTACTTCGTCGATATATAAAGTACTACCGACTGCTCCTTCAAATAAATCTCCTTTTATACTTGAGGAGAATACAATAGCCAAATTATATTTTCCATCATCCAACTTTTGAAGATCTACAGTCTTACCTGGTTGTGTGATGAATGGAATATTAAATTCTGTCCATTGATCGGTTTCTTTTGCATTGTTGATACGTGCAATAGAAATGATTTTTGGGCTTGTAAATATGTTTGTTCCATCCAGCGTTTTTACGTAGTCGTCCGTTTCATAGAATACACCGTAAATGTCGCAAATATCTTTTCTATCGGAAACCGGTTTTCCGTCTACAGTGAATTCTGTTCCGGCTTTATATTTATAGTAACCTTTGAGTGAAGTTGGAATATGAGTGAAAGGAACACCAAATTTAGTCGCTTTTACTACCTCTGGAATAACAATCTTGAAACTACCGGTAAATAAGTTTCCGGCAGCAATGTACATTTTGAGTTTAGCACCTAAATCACCTGTACTTTTTGTTGTTAGTTTTACGCAATTCCCTTTTACTCCATTAGGAGCGGGACTGGTTGGATAATCATTCGGTTCGGCCTTTACACCTGTATAATCGAAACCCTCGTTGGCGTTAGTCCAATTCAGATAATTACCTATAGCATCTGTTTCCCTGAAGTTGTAGTATATGGTTTCTCCATTTTTATTTTTATACGGAATTGTCTCTTCAAAATGGTAAGAAGTTGGAATACCGGAAAATATAGCGCTTACTTCATATACTTTCTTCCAGTTTTTATCTTGTGAAGTAACTGTATATTTCTGTGGGTTGGTAAAGTCACGTACAGTTCCACTTGCGGGTTCGATGGTTGCACCTTCTGTTAGCGTAAATTCGGGAGCAAGTTTTGTAATATCCGCTCCTTTTTTTAAGGGTAAAACAATTTGCTCATTTCCAACAATAGGGTCACGGTTCAACACATCACCCGGAACTGTACAGCTTTCTATATCTGCTTCCGCATTTGGGGCCTCATCTTGAATACATGATACCGCTACGAAGCCTAAAAAGAGATAGGCTATCAGATTTTTAAGTCTCATACTTTTCTGTTTAGTTAATAACTGTTTGCTAATTAAAGTCTTTACAACTTTATGAAAACGAAATTTTGCCGACAAAGTTAGGTTTCTTTTTTGTAATTAAAGTATTTCTCCAATCCTTTTTGCTATTTTTGCATGATAAAAACCTGAAGAAGTGATGACAGAAACCGAAAGAAAGCGAATAATAGAGTTGGTAAAATGCGAGGTTATTCCGGCAATCGGGTGTACCGAGCCCATTGCGGTGGCTCTTTGTGTGGCAAAAGCTGCTGAAACATTGGGTATGAAACCGGAAAAGGTAAATGTTTTGCTGAGTGCTAATATCCTGAAGAATGCTATGGGGGTAGGGATACCCGGTACGGGAATGATAGGGTTGCCTATTGCAGTGGCTTTGGGGGCGTTGATCGGTAAATCCGAGTATCAACTGGAAGTATTGAGAGACAGCACGCCGGATGCGGTAAAAGAGGGAAAGCGCTTTATGGATGAAAAGCGTATACACATATCTTTAAAGGAGAATGTCGAGGAGAAACTTTATATTGAGGTATGTTGCGAGACGGGAAAGGATAAAGCTACCGCTATTATAGCCGGGGGACATACTAATTTTATATATATAGCCCGGAATAATGATATTCTGTTGAATAAGCAAAATACAAATAACGGAGGAAAGGAGGAACAGACTGTAGATTTAAACTTGCGTAAAGTTTATGATTTTGCCATGACGGCTCCTTTAGAGGAGATCAGTTTTATTTTGGAGACCGCCCGTTTGAATAAAGTGGCTGCCGAACGTTCGTTTGAAGGGGATTTTGGACATGGGCTGGGAAAGATGTTGCGTGGCACATATGAACATAAAGTGATGGGGGACAGTGTGTTCTCTCATATTTTGTCTTATACATCAGGAGCGTGTGATGCCCGTATGGCAGGTGCCATGATACCCGTTATGAGTAATTCGGGAAGTGGTAACCAGGGGATATCTGCTACATTACCAGTACTGGTTTATGCTGAAGAAAATGAAAAATCAGAGGAAGAATTAATTCGTGCGTTGATGTTGAGTCATCTGACGGTAATTTATATCAAGCAAAGTTTGGGACGTCTGTCTGCTTTGTGTGGTTGTGTGGTAGCTGCCACCGGTTCCAGTTGTGGTATTACCTGGCTGATGGGCGGTACGTATGAGCAAGTGGCTTTTGCCGTTCAGAATATGATTGCCAATCTTACCGGAATGATTTGTGACGGTGCCAAACCGAGTTGTGCTTTGAAAGTGACTACGGGGGTGGCTACTGCTGTCCTTTCTGCTATTATGGCGATGGAGAACCGTTGTGTTACTTCTGTAGAAGGTATCATTGATGAGGATGTGGACCAGAGCATTCGTAATCTGACCAAGATTGGTTCAAAAGGAATGAATGAGACTGATAGACTGGTGCTGGAAATAATGACGGGGAAAAATTAGAAAATTGAGAATTAAAAAATAAGAGCTGCGCTGTTTAAGTTAATTATTATTCGAACATTGCGCAGCTCTTATTTTTTAATTCTCAATTTCTTAATGGCAGCATCCTTCACCACATCCATGATCGTGGTCACCACATCCTCCGCCACAGTCATCACAACCGCAACTACAACCACCCCCACTCATCATACGGGCAACTTCTGCCAGTTCTTCGTTGGTAGCCGGACGGCTTTCAACGACCTCACCGGTAAAGTTCAGGTCACAACCTGCTAAAGGATGATTCATGTCCATTACAACTACGTCTTCCTTGACTTCTACTACACTTCCGTTGATGCGTTGTCCTTCAGCGGTCATCAAAGGAATAACTGCTCCTTCAATTACGCGTTCGTCATCGAATTTACCTTCAACAACGAAAATGTCTTTGGGGAGATCTATAACGTGTTCGTCATCGTATGCTCCGTATGCTTCGTCAGCCGGAATTGTGAAATCGAATTTATCACCCGGCTTCAAATCTTTTACTTGGTTCTCGAAAGCTTCCAAAGTTAAACCCAAACCGGAAATGAACTGGAAGGGATGGTCTGCGGATGCTTCTTCCTCAAAATCTCTTTCTCCGTCTTCGATTGAGTACAGCTTATATGCTACGGTGATGTACTTGTTTTCTACTGTTTCCATTAATTCTTGTTCTTTATTAATTATCAAACTTGTTCCTTTTAATATAGAAAGGAGTGACAAAGATAGTGCAATTTGAATGCAGAATAAAATATGCGGGCTTATTTTTTTATGTTGGAGTACAGCTTTATCTTTACTTTCAAGCAAAGATAAGGGCAATTTGTCGTTAATCAGAGGGTGTATAATAAAAAATGTAAGTAAGTTATATTTGAGCACAGAAAATAGATCTATTGGTGATAAAATAAGATTTAAAGACTCTGTTTCCTTACGATTATTCATGTTTTTCTTATTTTTTTCTTCAATTTGTTTGGAGTTTATAAAAAAGCATTTACCTTTGCAGCACAATTAAGCGGAATAACAACGAAGAATTTTAAAGATATTATAAGTTATGAATTTACATACATCTATTAACCTGGCAGTCTTGCATATTATTCGCGTCGTGGTCGTGGCATCAAGAGCGTGAGAGAGGTTATGTATGTATATGCACGTTATAAGATATTTATTAAGCCTTTCTCACTTGTGAGGGAGGCTTTTTTCATTAAAAGGAGATAGATAAGATGAAACATCAGTTACGCAGTTCGTTCAGCACACAAGGTCGCCGTATGGCAGGGGCTCGTGCATTGTGGACAGCCAATGGTATGAAGAAAGAACAGGTGGGCAAACCCATCATCGCAATAGTTAACTCGTTTACACAGTTTGTTCCCGGTCATGTGCATCTGCATGAAATAGGTCAGTTTGTAAAGGAGGAGATAGAAAAATTGGGATGCTTTGCCGCTGAATTCAACACCATTGCCATTGATGACGGTATCGCTATGGGACATGACGGCATGTTGTATTCGCTGCCTTCACGTGATATCATTGCAGATAGTGTGGAATATATGGTGAATGCGCATAAAGCGGATGCGATGGTTTGTATCAGTAACTGCGATAAGATTACTCCGGGGATGCTGATGGCTGCCATGCGGTTGAATATTCCTACTGTATTTGTTTCCGGTGGCCCGATGGAGGCCGGTGAATGGAATGGGCGACATCTGGATTTGATTGACGCCATGATTAAATCGGCCGATGAAAGCGTGAGCGATAAAGAGGTTACCAAGATTGAGCAACACGCTTGCCCTACTTGTGGATGTTGTTCCGGTATGTTTACGGCTAATTCGATGAACTGCCTGAACGAGGCAATCGGGTTGGCTTTGCCCGGTAACGGTACGATTGTAGCTACCCATGAAAATCGTAAGAAACTGTTCAAGGATGCCGCTAAGTTAATCGTAGAAAATGCCTATAAATATTATGATGAGGGGGACGAAAGTGTATTGCCCCGCAGTATCGCTACCCGTCAGGCCTTCTTGAATGCCATGACATTGGATATCGCCATGGGAGGTTCTACCAATACGGTACTTCATCTATTGGCAGTGGCTCATGAAGCCGAAGCAGATTTCAATATGGATGATATTGACAAGTTGTCCCGCAAGACTCCCTGTTTGTGCAAAGTAGCGCCGAATACCCAGAAATATCATGTACAGGATGTGAATCGTGCCGGGGGTATCGTTGCCATTATGGCGGAACTGGCTAAAGCCGGTTTGGTAGATACGAGCGTAGGGCGCGTAGATGGAATGACGTTGGCTGAGGTGATTGATCAATATTGCATTACCAGTCCGAATGTTTGTAAAAAAGCGATTAGGAAATACTCCAGTGCACCCGGTGGAAAATTCAATCTGGAACTGGGTTCACAAGATGCAGTTTATAAGGAATTGGATACTGACCGTGCCGAAGGTTGTATTCACGATTTGGAACACGCATACAGTAAGGATGGTGGGTTGGCCGTTTTGAAAGGTAACATCGCTCAAGATGGTTGTGTTGTGAAGACGGCAGGTGTGGACGAAAACATTTGGAAATTCACCGGCCCGGCTAAAGTCTTTGATTCGCAAGAAGCGGCTTGTGAGGGGATATTGGGAGGAAAGGTCGTCAGTGGTGATGTAGTCGTCATTACCAATGAGGGACCCAAAGGTGGTCCGGGCATGCAAGAAATGCTTTATCCTACCTCTTATATCAAGTCCCGTCATTTAGGCAAGGAATGTGCATTGATTACTGATGGACGTTTCAGTGGTGGTACTTCCGGTCTGAGTATCGGACATATTTCTCCTGAAGCGGCAGCCGGGGGGAATATTGGTAAAATTCAGGATGGTGACATTATCGAAATCGATATACCTAACCGTTCTATCAATGTAAAACTGACGGATGAAGAACTTGCTGCACGTCCTATGACGCCGGTAACACGTGATCGGGAAGTATCGAAAGCACTGAAAGCGTACGCCAGCATGGTGAGTTCGGCAGATAAGGGGGCAGTAAGGTTGATTGACTAATGAATATATAAAAACGAGTTTCAATCGTAAATAGTCAAATCGTAAATATAGATATGGAAAACTTAATAACAGGCGCAGAGGCATTGATGCGCTCCTTGGAATATCAGGGAGTAAAAACCATTTTCGGTTATCCGGGTGGTAGTATTATGCCGGTATTCGATGCTTTATATGATCACAGAAAGAATTTAAATCATATTCTGGTTCGCCATGAACAGGGAGCTACCCATGCCGCACAGGGCTTTGCACGTGTATCCGGTGAAGTGGGGGTATGCTTGGTTACCAGTGGCCCGGGCGCTACTAATACTGTAACAGGTATTGCAGATGCCATGATTGACAGTACTCCGATAGTCGTTATTGCCGGTCAAGTGGGAACCAATTTTCTGGGTACGGATGCTTTTCAAGAGGTGGATTTAGTAGGTATTACACAGCCTATTACTAAGTGGAGTTATCAAATCCGTCGTGCCGAAGATGTGGCTTGGGCGGTGGCTCGTGCATTTTATATCGCGAATAGCGGTCGTCCCGGTCCGGTTGTATTGGACTTTGCCAAGAATGCTCAGGTAGAAAAAACTGAGTATCTACCGACAAAAGTAGATTATGTCCGTAGTTATCTGCCTGTTCCAGAAATGGAACCGGAAGCGATACGGAAAGCTGCCGAATTGATTAATGCGGCCGAACGTCCGCTGGTGTTGGTTGGACAAGGTGTTGAGTTGGGAAATGCGCAGCAAGAACTTCGTACTTTTATTGAGAAAGCTGGAATGCCAGCCGGTTGTACCTTGTTGGGACTTTCGGCATTGCCGACGGAACATCCATTAAATAAGGGTATGTTGGGTATGCATGGTAATTTGGGACCGAATATTAATACCAATAAGTGTGATGTCCTGATAGCTGTGGGTATGCGTTTTGATGACCGTGTCACAGGTAAGCTGGATACATATGCCAAACAGGCAAAGGTTATTCATTTTGATATCGATCCTGCGGAAATAGATAAGAATGTAAAGACAAATGTTGCCGTATTGGGTGACTGTAAGGAAACCTTGGCGGCTGTTACCAGGCTTTTGAAACCTGCGGAACATAAGGAATGGCTGGATAGCTTTATTCCATATGAGGAGGTGGAGGAGGAGAAGGTAATCCGTCCGGAGCTCCATCCGATAGGTGATGCGCTGAATATGGGTGAAGTGGTACGTGCAGTGAGTGAGGCTACAAATAATGAAGCTATCTTGGTGACTGATGTCGGTCAAAATCAGATGATGTCTGCACGTTATTTTAAATATAGCAAGGAACGTAGTATCGTTACTTCCGGCGGATTGGGTACTATGGGGTTTGGCCTTCCTGCCGCTATCGGTGCTACTTTTGGAAGCCCCGACCGTATGGTGTGTGTATTTATGGGAGATGGTGGTTTACAGATGAATTTACAGGAACTGGGTACGGTGATGGAACAAAAAGCTCCGGTTAAGATGATTTTGCTGAACAATAACTTCTTGGGTAACGTTCGTCAGTGGCAAGCCATGTTCTTCAATCGTCGTTATTCGTTTACGCCGATGCAGAATCCTGATTATATGAAAATAGCATCTGCATACGATATCCCGGCACGCCGGGTATTCAATCGTGAAGAGTTGGAACAGGCTATTAATGAAATGATTGCAACAGATGGTCCTTTCCTTTTGGAGGCTTGTGTAGAAGAAGAAGGTAATGTGTTGCCAATGACTCCTCCGGGAGGTTCGGTTAATCAGATGTTGTTGGAGTGCTGAGATAATTACAAATTACGGATAAGTGACACTTTGGAGAACTTGAAAGTTTGTAATCGTAAACAGCAGCCTTGTAATTAGTAACTTGTAATTAGTAATTAGAGAAATGAACAAAACATTATATACAATTATCGTTCATTCGGAGAATTTCGCCGGTTTGCTGAATCAAGTGACGGCTGTATTCACCCGTCGCCAGATAAATATAGAAAGCTTGAATGTTTCGGCATCTTCCATTAAAGGAGTACATAAATATACCATTACCGCGTGGACAGATAAAGATACTATCGAAAAGGTGACAAAGCAAATCAGTAAAAAGATAGATGTACTGCAGGCTCACTACTTTACGGATGATGAAATCTATCAGCATGAAATTGCGCTTTATAAAATAACTACGCCTACACTTGAAGAAAAGCCGGAGGTTTCTAAGGTAATACGCAAGTATAATGCCCGGATTGTAGAGGTGAATTCCGTGTTTTCCATAGTGGAAAAGAATGGTATGAGTGAGGAAATTACCAACTTATATGAAGAGTTGAGAACTTTGGATTGTGTGCTCCAATTTGTGCGTTCCGGTCGGATAGCTATTACAACCAGTTGTTTTGAGCGGGTAAATGAATATCTGGCAGACCGTGAAGCGAAATATCGTCAAAGTAAAGAACAACAAGAATAATGAGTGAGAATAATAAAATAGGTACATATAAATTTGTGGCGGAACCGTTTCATGTGGATTTTACCGGGCGTTTGACCATGGGTGTGCTTGGTAACCATTTGTTGAATTGTGCTGGATTTCATGCCAGTGACCGTGGCTTTGGTATCGCTACGTTGAATGAAGATAATTATACGTGGGTTTTGTCTCGTCTGGCTATTGAATTGGATGAAATGCCTTATCAGTATGAAGACTTTTCCATTCAGACTTGGGTAGAGAATGTATATCGTCTTTTTACGGATCGTAACTTTGCAATTATCGATAAGGATGGTAAGAAGATTGGTTATGCGCGCTCGGTATGGGCAATGATCAGTATGAATACTCGTAAACCTGCCGATTTGCTGGCGCTACATGGTGGTAGTATCGTAGACTATGTCTGTGACGAGCCTTGCCCCATAGAAAAGCCTTCGCGTATTAAGGTGACGGCTACGGAACCCTCTACCATTTTGGAAGCTAAATATAGTGATATCGATATCAACGGGCATGTAAACAGTATTCGTTATATTGAGCATATCCTTGACCTGTTCCCGATAGAATTTTATAAAAAGAGCAGGATACGCCGTTTCGAGATGGCATACGTGGCAGAGAGTTACTATGGCGATGTGCTCACTTTCTATAAGGATGATGTTGGTAACGGTGTGTATGAAATAGAGGTGAAAAAGAATGCCGGAGAGGTGGTATGTCGTTCGAAAGTGATATTTACAGAGAAATAAATATATTAATCAATCAGTTGGCGTAAGCCACAAATAAAAATTAAACAAAAAATGGCACAATTGAATTTTGGCGGTGTTATGGAAAATGTAATAACCCGCGAAGAATTTCCTTTGGAAAAAGCACGTGAGATTTTGAAAGATGAAACAATCGCAGTTATCGGTTACGGTGTGCAGGGGCCTGGTCAGGCTTGCAATTTGCGTGACAATGGCTTCAATGTAATTGTTGGACAGCGTCAAGGTAAAACTTTTGACAAAGCGGTGGCTGACGGATGGGTACCGGGTGAAACTCTGTTCGGTATTGAAGAAGCTTGTCAGAAAGGTACTATTATTATGTGTTTGTTGTCTGATGCAGCTGTAATGTCTGTATGGCCGACTATCAAACCTTATTTGACTCCCGGAAAGGCTCTTTACTTCTCGCATGGTTTCGCTATTACTTGGAGTGACCGTACAGGTGTTGTTCCTCAAAAAGATATTGATGTTATTATGGTGGCTCCTAAAGGATCGGGCACTTCTCTCCGCACCATGTTCCTTGAAGGTCGTGGCTTGAATTCTTCATACGCAATCTATCAGGATGCTACCGGTAAGGCATTAGACAGAACTCTGGCACTGGGTATCGGTATCGGTTCTGGTTATATGTTTGAAACAACTTTCGTTCGTGAAGCTACTTCTGACCTTACCGGTGAACGTGGCTCTTTGATGGGTGCCATTCAAGGATTACTGTTGGCTCAATATGAGGTGCTGCGTGAAAATGGTCATACCCCTTCTGAAGCATTCAATGAAACAGTTGAAGAACTGACTCAGTCTTTGATGCCTTTGTTTGCTAAGAATGGCATGGACTGGATGTATGCCAACTGTTCGACTACTGCTCAACGTGGTGCTCTGGATTGGATGACTCCGTTCCACGATGCTATCAAACCGGTTGTTCAGAAATTGTATGCAAGTGTGAAGAGTGGTAATGAAGCTCAGATTTCTATCGATAGTAATTCTCAGCCTGATTATCGTGAGAAACTGAACGAAGAACTGAAAGCATTGCGCGAAAGTGAGATGTGGCAGACTGCTGTTACCGTTCGTAAACTCCGTCCGGAAAATAACTAATTCTTGTTATATAGGATAGAACAGATGAGAAAAACTTCCCTGTAAATAGTATTATAGGGAAGTTTTTTTTATATATTCTATCAATTTCTTATAAAAAACATGATAGCTCAATGTTGTTGCTTCTCCTAATATCACCAGTTTCATTCGTGCTCTTGTTATAGCTACATTCATTCGGCGCAGATCATTCAGAAATCCGATTTGGCCATCTTCGTTTGCTCTTACCAGACTGATGAAAATAATATCACGCTCTTGTCCTTGAAAACCATCGACGGTATTTACGGTGAATAGATTGCGGTAAGGACGGAGGGCAGAACTTGTTTTAATTTTATTCCGGAGATATTGTACCTGTGCTTTATAGGGGGAGATTATTCCGAAATCAATTCGTTCATCCAGAATACGGTCACCACCTATCCGCTTGATATAGGTTTCCAATTCTTGTAGTAGCAACTTGGCTTCTTCTTTGTTGATACGTCCAAACGTTTCACCAACAAACTCTTCTTTGAAATCCATCTCCGATGTATCAATCCAACTGATGGACGTATCCCAATCCAATATACCCCGATGACGTATTTCTGGCGCAGCCTGGAGTTCACCATTGTAGAACCAGTCGGAAGAGAAACGCATGATGTCTTCGTGCATCCGATATTGTACTTTTAATAAAGAAACGACAGCAGGTTTATTGGCAACTACTTTTTCCATTAATGTACGTTCCAATCCACTACGGGCGGCTTCATAACATTTTATAGTAGGAGGAAGTTGGCAATGATCTCCTGCCAATATTACTCGGTCGGCTTTACGGATGGCTATCCAGCAGGCAGCTTCCAAAGCTTGAGCGGCTTCATCAATAAACAAGGTACCGAAATGTCGTCCATTCAGTAGGCGATGATTACTACTGACAAGGGTTGAGGCGATGACATGGGCACTGTCAAACAGATCAGCATTGATTTGAATTTCCAATGCCGTAGCACGGTCGCGAAGGCGGCTCATCCGATTACGTACTCCTTCCCGTTCTTCATAACTACCCCGGCGGGCATGTCCTCCCATTTCACGCAAACTTTTACGGATACTCCATAATTCTGTGTAGAGGGGATGACTTTCAAAACGCCGCTCGTAAGTGAATGAAAGCATTTTATCATTGACGCGTGTAGGATTACCTATACGTAGCACATTAACGCCTCTATCTATCAGTTTCTCAGATATCCAATCGACTGCAGTATTACTTTGAGCGCAGACCATCACTTGTGGCTCTCGATGTAAGGTTTCGTAAATGGCTTCTACAAGGGTGGTAGTTTTTCCGGTTCCCGGAGGACCGTGTACGACGGCTACGTCACGGGCACATAGTACTTTGTTGACTGTTGTTTCCTGATTTGAATTTAACCATGGGAAGCGTACAGGATAGAGTTCACGGAAACCGGCCTTCAATGTTCCTAATAAAATATCCCGTAATTCTGCCAATCGATTTCCTTTGGCGCGAAGCACATCTTCCAACGCTTCGAACATGGTATGATAGGAGGTCTCGTCAAAATAGAGTTGTACACCCAAATTCTCTGCTTGCTGCACTTCCATGATGGATCCTGCACTGGGCATTACTACTACCATACGAGTTTCATCGGCATAACTGACAGTAGCAATAAAATTCATATAGGTGATTTTTCCGTCGACGGATTGACGGAAAAAAACGACGGGACGCCCGAATTCAAAATTGTGTTCTATGTCAGTCTCTTCCGGATGTGTAATTTCTATTACCAACTGATTGAGTGAATTGTAGTAACTTCGTCCAGAAGAAATAGGATACCAGCAAAGTCCACGTTTCACTTTCCGGGCAACACCCATATTTTCGGTCTGCCGTTTAAACTCCTCTTTCTCGTATTCGTATTCCATACGTAGCAAGAACTGGTGCTGCTGGAGGTGTATGATGGGAGACTGTATTTCGTTGGTCATATCTTGAGATATTATAAATGGGAATTTGCTGGGGTACTATGCCCCTAAATTATCATTAAATTTCTTACAAAGGTAATCATTCTCTCTCTTCAACAGAAGAAAAGTTTTATTTTGTTAAACATTTACCTCTTTTTATTTGTTTATAATATTAATTTGTAATCTTTACAATATTGAAAAATTAAAAACAAGTGGTTATGGTGTATGATTTGACAATGCTAAAGGCGTTTTATGCTGCTTATGCAGGGAAAATAAGACAAGCCCGAGCTGTTTTGAAACGCCCGTTGACGCTGGCGGAGAAGATTTTGTATGCTCATTTGTATAATACGGATGAAGTAAAGAATTATAAGCGTGGAGAAGATTATGTTACCTTCCGTCCTGATCGTGTAGCAATGCAGGATGCAACCGCACAAATGGCTTTATTACAGTTTATGAATGCTGGTCGCGACGAAGTTGCAGTGCCTTCTACTGTACACTGTGACCATTTAATTCAAGCTTATAAAGGCGCCAGGGAAGATATAGCTACAGCCACAAAGACCAATGAAGAAGTGTATAACTTTCTTCGAGATGTGTCTTCATGCTATGGTATTGGATTCTGGCAGCCCGGTGCAGGTATTATTCATCAGGTTGTTTTGGAAAACTATGCTTTTCCGGGTGGTATGATGGTTGGTACAGACTCTCATACTCCTAATGCTGGTGGATTGGGTATGGTGGCCATTGGGGTAGGAGGTGCCGATGCCGTGGATGTAATGACCGGTATGGAATGGGAACTGAAAATGCCTCACCTGATAGGTGTACGTCTCACCGGCAAACTGAACGGATGGGCAGCTCCGAAAGATGTAATTTTGAAATTGGCAGGTATCCTTACGGTAAAAGGTGGAACAAATGCCATCATTGAATATTTTGGTCCCGGAACTGCTTCATTGTCTGCCACCGGCAAGGCTACGATATGCAATATGGGCGCTGAAGTCGGTGCCACTACTTCACTCTTTCCTTTTGACGAGCGTATGGCGGCCTATCTGAAAGCTACCGGACGTGAAGAAGTAGCCGAACTGGCTGCTTCTGTAGCAGTCGACCTTTGTGCAGATGAAGAAGTGACCGATTGTCCTGAGAAGTATTACGATCGTATAATTGATATCGATCTTTCTACTTTAGAACCCTATATCAATGGACCTTTTACCCCTGATGCGGCGACTCCTGTTTCTGAATTTGCAGAAAAGGTCTTGAAAAACGGTTATCCTCGTAAAGTGGAAGTCGGACTGATAGGTTCCTGCACCAATTCTTCTTATCAGGATTTAAGTCGTGCCGTTTCTTTGGCGCGCCAAGTACAGGAAAAACGCTTGCACGTAGCTGTTCCCTTGATTGTCAATCCTGGTTCTGAACGAATTCGTACTACGGCCGAACGTGATGGAATGATTGATGTTTTCGAAAAAATAGGAGCAACGATTATGGCAAATGCCTGTGGACCTTGCATCGGACAGTGGAAACGTGAAACAGATAATCCTACCCGTAAGAATTCCATCGTAACCTCTTTCAATCGTAATTTTGCCAAACGGGCAGACGGTAATCCAAATACCTATGCTTTTGTTGCATCCCCGGAGCTGACAATGGCATTGACCATTGCCGGTGACTTGTGTTTCAACCCGTTGAAGGATATGCTGATAAACAATGACGGTATGAGGGTGAAACTTTCTGAACCAGTTGGCGAAGAACTGCCGTCACAAGGATTTGCAGCCGGTAGCGAAGGATATATAGCACCAAGTAGTGGAAGAAAAAATATTGTGGTAGACCCACATTCACAGCGTTTGCAATTGTTGGCTTCTTTTCCTGCATGGGACGGTACTGACTTGCTGAATATGCCTTTACTGATTAAAGTACAAGGTAAATGTACTACCGATCATATATCAATGGCAGGTCCGTGGCTTCGGTTTCGTGGACATTTGGAAAATATTTCCGATAATATGTTGATGGGGGCTGTCAATGCTTTCAATGGTGAAACCAACAAGATTTGGAATCGTTCTACCAATGCTTACGAAACTGTTTCGGGCACGGCCAAATTGTATAAATCGGAAGGAATACCCTCCATTGTCGTTGCCGAAGAAAACTATGGTGAAGGTTCCAGCCGTGAACATGCTGCCATGGAGCCGCGTTTCCTTAATGTGCGCGTTATTCTCGCAAAGAGTTTTGCCCGCATCCACGAAACGAATTTGAAGAAACAAGGTATGTTGGCACTGGCTTTTGTAGACAAAGCCGATTACGATAAAATTCAGGAGCATGATTTACTTTCCGTTATTGGGTTGAGGGATTTTGCTCCGGGACGTAATCTGAAAGTGGTTCTTCACCATGAAGACGGAACCAAGGAGGATTTTGAGGTGCAACATACTTATAACGAACAGCAGATAAACTGGTTCCGCGCCGGTTCTGCATTAAACGCGCGATAGAAAATGGAAAAAATAACCGTACCTTTTATAATGGGTGATGGAGTGGGAACCGAGGTAACCCCTTCCATGCAAGCTATAGTGGATGCCGCCATCAGGAAAGCTTATGGTGACGGACGTGGCGTCGAGTGGAAAGAAGTCTTGGCAGGTGAACGTGCGTTCCGTGAAATGGGGACGTGGTTGCCAGACGAGACGTTGGAGGCTTTCCGTAAATATAAAGTGGGTATCAAAGGCCCGTTGACAACTCCTGTAGGTGGTGGTATCCGTTCTTTGAACGTAATGTTGCGCCAGACACTGGACCTGTACGTTTGCCTGCGTCCCATACGTTGGTACAAAGGAGTGATTTCTCCGGTGAAGGAGCCACAGAAAGTGAATATGTGCGTATTTCGTGAAAACACCGAAGATATCTATTCCGGTATCGAGTGGGAAGCCGGAACGCCTGAAGCAGAGAAGTTCTATCATTTTCTGCATGATGAAATGGGAGTGACAAAAGTACGTTTTCCCGAAACAGCCTCGTTCGGTGTGAAACCTGTTTCTAAAGAAGGGACGGAACGGCTGGTACGTGCGGCATGTCGGTACGCACTCGACAATCATCTGCCGTCAGTGACGTTGGTACACAAGGGAAACATTATGAAATTCACCGAAGGTGGTTTCAAGAAGTGGGGGTATGAATTGGCAGAACGTGAGTTCGGTAAGGAGATAACTGAGGGACGTTTGCTTATCAAAGATTGTATTGCTGATGCTTTCCTGCAAAATACGCTGTTGGTTCCCGAAAAATATTCCGTTGTCGCTACCTTAAATTTGAACGGTGATTACATTTCCGATCAATTGGCGGCTATGGTAGGAGGTATCGGTATTGCTCCCGGGGCTAATATCAACTACAAAACAGGACACGCTATCTTTGAAGCTACTCATGGTACTGCTCCTGATATAGCGGGAAAAGATATTGTAAATCCATGTTCCATCATTCTTTCTGCCGTGATGATGCTTGAATATTTTGGTTGGAAAAAGTCTGCCTCCCTGATAGAAAAGGCTTTGGAAAAGAGTTTTATGGAAGGACGTGCCACTGCCGACCTTGCCCGTTTCATGCCCGATGGCGTATCGTTGTCTACATCGGCCTTTACCGGGGAGATTGTGGCAAGAATTGAAAAAGGGGAAGGATGACTACGGCTATACGGTACCTGATGTATGTCCGGAGGGCTCTTCACTTGACGGGGCTACTTATCCCCTTCTTGGTATGAACTTTGATTAAAAGGCTTTCAATGTCACGTTAAAAGGCTTTTAATAGGGCATTAAAAGGCTTTTAATACCAACTCAGCCGTATGGGCAACCGGATTTACCCATGGAGATATCCTTCCATGTCCCACTTTGGATGCGGGTAGGCCCCATGATATCTTGATACCCCATTTGTATGACGTAATTAAACTGAATGATATTATGAAGAAAGAGTATTTGATTTATAAACTGTCGGAAGACTTGAAAGAAGCCACCCGGATTGAAAGCGGACTGTTCAAGAAGTTTGACGTGAAACGTGGATTGCGTAACGAAGATGGAACCGGTGTATTGGTCGGATTGACCAAAATCGGGAATGTGGTGGGGTACGAACGTATTCCCGGAGGAGGCTTGAAACCTATTCCCGGGAAACTGTTTTATCGCGGTTATGATTTGGAAGACCTGGCGCATGCGGTCATTAAGGAAAAACGCTTTGGTTTTGAGGAAGTGGCGTATCTGTTGCTTTCAGGCAGGTTGCCCGATAAGGAAGAACTGGGCTCTTTCCGTGAACTCATCAACGACAATATGCCGTTGGAACAAAAGACAAAGATGAATATCATTGAATTGGAAGGAAACAATATCATGAATATCCTGGCGCGTAGTGTGCTGGAGATGTATCGCTTTGATCCGCAGGCCGATGATACCTCCCGTGACAATCTGATGCGGCAAAGTATCGAACTGATATCACAGTTCCCTACTATTATTGCATATGCCTATAACATGCTTCGCCACGCCACTCATGGCCGTTCCCTGCATATCCGCCATCCGCAGGAAAACCTGTCTATTGCCGAGAATTTCCTCTATATGTTGAAAAAAGATTATACAGAGTTGGATGCCCGTACACTCGACTTGTTACTGGTGCTTCAGGCTGAACATGGCGGTGGTAATAACTCGACCTTCACCGTACGTGTCACATCTTCTACAGGGACGGATACCTATTCGGCCATTGCTGCGGGTATCGGCTCTTTGAAAGGTCCGCTTCATGGTGGTGCTAATATTCAGGTAGCTGATATGTTCCATCATTTACAAGAGAATATTCAGGATTGGACGAATGTGGATGAAATTGATACTTACTTTACCCGTATGCTGAATAAAGAAGCTTACAACAAGACTGGATTGATTTATGGTATCGGTCACGCAGTGTATACTATTTCTGATCCGCGTGCCGTTCTGCTGAAAGAATTAGCTCGTGACTTGGCTCGTGAAAAAGGTAAAGAACGAGAGTTTGCATTCCTTGAGTTGCTGGAGGAACGTGCTATCTCTACTTTCGGCCGTATCAAGAATAACGGGAAAACGGTTTCAAGTAATATTGATTTCTATTCGGGTTTTGTGTACGAGATGATTGGATTACCACAGGAAATATTTACTCCACTGTTTGCCATGGCACGTATTGTCGGTTGGTGTGCCCATCGTAACGAAGAACTGAATTTTGAAGGTAAACGTATCATTCGTCCGGCTTATAAGAATATACTAGAAGATACGATATATGTACCTATTAACAAACGTTAGTCGTTTGAAGTAAAATAATGGAGCTTATAGGGGATGCTACCAGGTTTAATAAACCGGAAGTATCCCTTTTCTTTGGATATTTTCTTCCCAGATAAGATGAAAAATGTTTTAATAATCTTTGGAAAACGATTTGAGTATTGTAAGTTTTTTCTATATTTGCTGTATTTAAATGAAAGAATATGAGCCGGGGAGATTTTCAGGCCTTTTTATGGGTAATGAGTGTGATAGCTCTTTTTGTCTTTATTGCACTCTATTTTATAAAAGCGGGGTATGGGATATTTCGAACAGCTTCGTGGGGAGCATCTATTAATAATAAATTGGCTTGGGTATTGATGGAAGCTCCGGTCTTTTTTGTGATGTCGGCTCTTTGGATATATAGCGGGATAGGGGTGACGATACCACAATTTATTTTCCTGTTATTATTTCTGCTTCATTATTTTCAACGTTCTTTTATTTTTCCATTGCTATTAAAAGGAAAGTCTCGTATGCCGATTGCTATCATGACGATGGGGATTGTATTCAATCTTTTGAATGGGATTATGCAAGCTGGTGGAATATTCTATTTCCCGATAAGTAAACTGTATGGGGATGGTTGGTATTATTTCCTTTCTCCATGGGCTATTGGAGGGCTTTTGCTGTTTTTTATAGGAATGGGAATAAATCTACATTCCGATTATGTGATACGTCATCTGCGTAAACCCGGTGATACAAAACATTACCTTCCGGGTAAAGGACTTTATCGATATGTCACTTCCGCCAATTATTTGGGTGAGTTGATAGAATGGATAGGGTTTGCAATATTGGTTGCTTCTCCGGCTGCATGGGTTTTTGTGTGGTGGACATTCGCCAATTTGGTACCTCGTGCTGATGCTATTTATAAACATTACCGTGAAGAGTTTGGTAATGAGGCTGTAGGGAAAAGAAAACGTATTATACCCTTTATATATTAAAGAATAAGGAATAATGAAAAGCTCAAAGTTATTTACACCTGTTACTTTCGGACCATTGACTTTGCGTAATCGTACTATTCGTTCGGCTGCCTTTGAGAGTATGTGCCCGGGTAATGTTCCGTCTGATATGTTGCTTAATTATCATCGTTCGGTGGCGGCAGGCGGTGTTGGCATGACTACTGTTGCCTATGCTGCTGTTACACAAAGTGGACTTTCTTTTGATCGTCAGTTATGGATGCGTCCTGAGATTGTTCCTGGGCTTCGCAGGCTGACTGATGCCATTCATGCGGAGGGAGCGGCAGCAGGTATTCAGTTGGGACATTGCGGTAATATGTCCCACAAAAGTATATGTGGTTGTACACCGGTGGGAGCTAGCGGTGGTTTCAATCTTTATTCTCCAACGTTTGTGCGTGGACTACGTGCGGATGAACTACCTGAAATGGCGCGTGCGTATGGTCGTTCGGTAAATCTGGCACGTGAAGCCGGTTTTAATTCTGTAGAAATTCATGCCGGACATGGATATCTTATCAGCCAGTTTCTTTCACCTGCCACCAATCATCGGAAAGATGAGTTCGGTGGTTCATTGGAAAATCGCATGCGCTTCATGGATATGGTGATGGAAGAGGTGATGAAAGCTGCAGGTAATGACATGGCGATATTGGTAAAGGTGAATATGCGTGATGGTTTCCGTGGAGGGATGGAAATTGATGAAACTATGCAGGTGGCAAAGCGTCTGGAGCAATCGGGTGTTCATGCGCTGGTATTGAGTGGAGGTTTTGTCAGTAAAGCACCAATGTATGTGATGCGGGGGGAGATGCCTATTCGTAGTATGACGCATTATATGACTTGCTGGTGGTTGAAGTATGGAGTACGTATGGTAGGTAAATGGATGATACCTGCCGTGCCATTTAAGGAAGCTTATTTCTTGGAAGATGCCTTGAAGTTCCGTGCGGAGTTGAAGATGCCTTTGATTTATGTAGGTGGTCTGGTATCCCGTGACAAGATAGATGAGGTGTTGGATGACGGCTTTGAGGCAGTACAAATGGCGCGCGCGTTGCTTAATGAACCGGGATTTGTCAATCGTATGCGCGAAGAGGAAAATGCGCGTTGTAATTGCAGGCATAGCAATTATTGTATTGCACGGATGTATTCTATTGAGATGGCCTGTCATCAACATCTGAATGAGAAACTTCCTGCCTGTCTTAAGAAGGAAATAGAGAGAATAGAAGCGAAAGGCTGATAACTCATTGTTAATTATCAATTATCAATTAAAAAGGTGAAACTTGCGATTATAACCGGAGCAGATGGAGGAATGGGTATGGAAATTACTCGTGCCGTGGCCATAGCTGGTTACCGGATCATTATGGCTTGCCGAAGTTTGCAGGCAGCTGAACCTAAGAGACAATTACTGATACGTGAAACGGGAAACTCGTGTATTGAGGTAAAAGAGATAAATCTTGCTTCACTTTCTTCCGTTTCTTCTTTTGCAAATGAAATATTAGAACGGAGAGAGCCGTTGAGTCTGCTGATGAATAATGCCGGTACTATGGAAACAGAACGTCGTATTACTGAGGATGGACTGGAACAAACAGTAGGCGTAAACTATGTAGGACCTTATTTATTGACTCGTAAATTGTTGCCGTTGATGGGTGAGGGGAGTCGGATCGTGAATATGGTTTCCTGTACTTATGCTATTGGTAAGATTGACTTTCCCGATTTCTTTCTACATGGGAAAAAAGGTAGTTTCTGGCGTATACCTGTTTATAGTAATACGAAGCTGGCTTTGACATTATTTACTATTGATTTGGCAAATCGGGTGAAAGACAAGGGGATAATAGTCAATGCTGCGGATCCGGGAATAGTTTCCACTAACATCATAACGATGCATATGTGGTTTGACCCGTTGACTGATATTTTTTTCCGTCCTTTTATACGGACTCCCAGACAAGGGGCGGCAACTGCTATCAGTCTATTGCTGGATGAAGAGACCGGGAAACGGACAGGAACCCTAAATGTGAGTTGTCATCCCAAAAAAATATCAGAAAAATATATGCAGCATGTGCAAATGCGCCAGTTGTGGAATGAAACCGAAAGGATAGTAAAAAAATGGCTATAAGAAATTTATTATAATTATACGGACTGGTACAGATGATGGTAGTTATAATCTGTCGGGTCCGTATAATGTATAGTATATGAATTAGATTGAGAGTTCTCTCAATACATTTACTAAATCTTTCTTAATGGGCTTGTCATTTTTGATTGCTTTGGTAAAAGGAACGTAAACAACCTCGTCATGTTCAATACCGATCATAACATTGCGCTGTCCTTCCATGATGGCATCAATAGCGGCAGCCCCCATACGGCTGGCGAGAATTCGGTCGTGAGCAGTAGGACTTCCTCCACGTTGCAAGTGACCAAGGATGGTTACGCGTACATCATATTCAGGATATTCGTTCTTTACACGTTCTGCATAGTGCATAGCACCACCTGTCAGTTCACTTTCAGCAACGAGTACTATACTACTGTTCTTTGATTTGCGGAAACCATTTTTAATGAATTCTTCCAATTGGTCGACTTCTGTACTAAATTCCGGAATGATAGCTGCCTCTGCGCCGGAAGCTATGGCACCGTTCAAAGCGAGGAATCCGGCATCACGACCCATTACTTCCACAAAAAACAAACGTTCGTGAGAGGTTGCCGTATCACGGATTTTATCTACGGCATCCAGAATTGTATTTAATGCCGTATCATAACCTATTGTAGTATCTGTACCATAAAGATCGTTGTCGATAGTTCCTGGTAGACCGATACAAGGAACATCAAATTCTTGTGCAAAAATACGTGCACCCGATAGAGAGCCGTCACCACCAATGACCACTAGAGCATCTATTCCTTCTTTCTTCATATTATCGTATGCTATCTGACGACCTTCGGGAGTTTTAAACTCTTTACAGCGGGCTGTTTTCAGAATAGTACCACCTAATTGGATAATATTACTTACGTTTTGGCTTTTAAATTCTTTAATTTCACCGGTCACTAGACCTTTGTAACCTCTATATATACCTTTCACTTGTAGTCCGTTGTAAATAGCTGCACGCGTCACTGCGCGGATGGCAGCGTTCATTCCCGGAGCATCACCTCCGGATGTCAAGATACCGATGCACTTAACTGTTCCCATAACAATCTTTTTTATGTTAATAATTGGCGCAAAGATAGCAAAAAGCTAAGGCCATGACTAATAAATTACGTTAATTTGCTGTTCCAAAAGGATGACATTTTGGCTTAAAGGCGTGATTTGATTGCCTTGAATATTTCCTCCATTAACCACTTGGGCGTGGAGGTTGCTCCACATATGCCGATGGAAGCTGCTCCCATAAGCAGATTGTTATCAATTTCTTCGGCACTGTCTATAAAATGAGAATTTGGATTGACTGATTGGCATTCGTGGAACAGGATTTTCCCGTTAGAACTCTTTTTACCACTAACGAAAAATATCAGGTCGTGCGAAGCAGCAAATTTGCGGATATTCGGAATGCGATTGGCTACTTGCCGACAGATTGTGTCGTAATATTCAAAAGTGACATTCGGTGAAATATGCTCTTTAATATATTCAACGATTTTTTGAAATTCTTCCAGAGATTTAGTCGTTTGTGAATAAAGACGGATACTTTTGCTGAAGTCCAATTTCTTGGCTTCTTCTAGCTTTTCAATGACTATCGCTTTACCAGTAGTTTGTCCTACCAATCCTAGTACTTCAGCGTGACCGTTTTTCCCATATATCACGATTTGCTTATCTTCATTGCTTTCCTGTGTATACTCCTGTTTGATTTTTTTTTGCAGACGGAGTACAACAGGACAAGTTGCATCGATGATTTCAATGTTATTACGACGGGCAATGTCATAAGTTTCAGGTGGTTCACCATGAGCACGTAATAGTACTTTAACATCATGTAGATGATTGAATTCGTCATGGTTGATGGTGATAAGCCCCATTTCTTTTAGACGTTCTACCTCTCGGCTATTGTGTACAATATCTCCTAAGCAATATAATGTACCATCTTTGGCCAGTTCTTCTTCAGCTTTATTTATCGCAGTGACTACTCCGAAACAGAAGCCTGAACCTTCATCTATTTCTACTTTTATCATTTTTCTAGTTGTTGATTTATAGACAATAAATAAGAGCTCAAATTAGGTATAGCTTTTTCCGGCATTATGCTTTACACACTTTGTTGAATTGCTCTGACAACCATTCTTTTTGTTGGGAAATAGTCATATAGCTATTGTCAAGTAACAGTGCGTCATCTGCTTTGCGGAGCGGACTTACTTTCCGATTTTGGTCGATATAATCACGTTGTTTTACATTCTCCAGAATTTCGTCAAAACTAATATCTTCTCCTTTAGCCTTCAATTCATCATATCGGCGTTGTGCACGTATTTCAGGAGAAGCAGTTACAAAGATTTTCAGTTCTGCATCTGGGAAGACAGTAGTACCGATATCGCGGCCGTCCATTACGATGCCTTTGGCCTTACCCATTTCCTGTTGTTGCGCTACCATCGCTTCACGTACAAAACTCAAAGCGGCAATAGAACTTACATGAGAAGAAACGTCCATTGTACGAATTTTGTTTTCTACATTTTTTCCATTAAGATAGGTGTCTGGACGTCCTGTCTCCGAATTCAGATGGAAAGAAATATGAATATCGTTGATGTGTTTCTCTAGTCTTTTTGTATCAATTTTATCATTCTGGAAAATGCTATTTTCTATGCTATATAAGGTAACTGCACGATACATAGCACCACTATCTATATATATGTATCCAATTTCACGTGCAAGGTCTTTTGCCATAGTACTTTTCCCACATGAGGAAAAACCATCGATTGCAATTGTTATCTTTTTCATTTGAAATGATTTTATACTTTAATTTTATGAATTAGCTCTCTCTATAGAGGATTTTTCAATAATTCATTTAAAATTCTTGCCAAAGATACGGTATTTTTAAAATATCTCGTTACATTTGTGGCATAAAAGCATGTATACGCTTTTGAAGAATTAAAAAAACGAAAATGTATTGCTTATTGTGTAAAAAAACACATCTAAGCAAAAACAATCGTGGGAAAAGTGCTATATTTGTCCCAATGAGAAACACTAAAATTATATTATAAATTATGGAAATTAAAAAGACACCTAAAGCAGACTTGGAGAACAAGAAGTCAACTTGGATGCTCGTCGGTTATGTAATCGTGCTCGCATTCATGTTCATCGCGTTCGAATGGACTAAGCGTGACATCAAGATTGATACGAGTCAGGCAATCAGTGACCTCGTATTTGAAGAGGAAATTATTCCTATTACAGAACAACCTGAACAGGCTACTCCTCCGCCTCCTGTAGCACCTCCGATTGCTGAAACTTTGACAATCGTAGATGATGATGCTGATGTGGAAGAAACTACTATTGCCACTTCTGAGGAAACAAATCAGGCCGTAGAAATTAAATATGTCCCGGTCGCTGTTGAAGAAGAAGAACCGGAAGAACAAACTATTTTCGAGGTTGTAGAAAATATGCCCGAATTTCCTAATGGAGGTATGGCTGGTTTGATGCAGTACTTGAGTAAAAATATCAAATATCCTACTATTGCTCAGGAAAACGGAACTCAAGGTCGTGTAACTGTACAGTTCGTTGTTAACAAGGATGGTAGTATTGTTGATGCTAAAGTATTGAGAGGTGTTGATCCTTATTTGGATAAAGAAGCTATTCGTGTGATTAGTGCAATGCCTAAGTGGAAACCAGGTATGCAACGCGGTAAACCCGTACGTGTTAAATATACGGTGCCTGTAATGTTTAGATTGCAGTAATAAGATATCTATAAAGTGGAGAGGCTGCTGAAAAGCAGCCTCTTTTCATTCCTTGTTATTCCTCTAATTTTATAACTTATGTTTACATCTTCCGAGCTTCTCGAGAAAATAAATACTCATATTGCAGGTTTGCAGTTTACACGTACTCCACAGGGATTGTATGATCCGATTACTTATGTATTATCCATTGGCGGCAAAAGAATTCGTCCGGTATTGATGTTGATGGCTTATAATCTTTATAAGGATGATGTGACTCGTATTCTTTCACCGGCAACGGGGATTGAGGTTTACCACAATTATACATTGTTACATGATGATTTGATGGATCGTGCTGATAAGCGGAGAGGTAAGGCAACGGTACATAAAATATGGAATGACAATAGTGCTATTCTTTCGGGAGATGCAATGTTGGTATTGGCATATCAATTTATGGCGCAATGCCCAGTTGAATATTTGAAGGAGGTAATCAATCTATTTAGTTTGACAGCATTGGAGATTTGTGAGGGGCAGCAACTAGATATGGATTTTGAACAGCGGAACGATGTAGAGGATAAGGAGTATCTTGAGATGATTCGTTTGAAGACTTCAGTTCTTTTGGCTGCAAGTTTGAAGATCGGTGCAATTTTGGCAGGAGCTCCTTCTGAAGATGCTAAGAATTTGTATGACTTTGGCGTAAATCTAGGAATTGCTTTTCAGCTGAAAGACGACTTATTAGATGTGTATGGAAATACTGCTGTTTTTGGAAAAAATATAGGTGGTGATATACTTTGTAATAAAAAGACCTATTTGTTGATTAAAGCCTTGGAACATGCTGACGAGGAACAGAAGCACCGATTGAATTATTGGATAAATACTGTTTCGTTCGATGCTACTGAGAAGGTCGCTACTGTAACGGAATTGTATAATCAAATAGGGGTGAAAAAAATCTGCGAAGAAAAGATGGCTGAATATTGTGTAAAGGCTATAGAAAGTCTTGCTGCTGTGAGAATCGCTGATGAAAAGAAAAAGGAATTTAAAGAATTGATGAAAAAATTGATGTACCGTGAGGTATGATCTTCCTAACTTATTAAAAAATGCCTTATAGAAGATTACCAAATACAGACCAAGCAAGAATACGTGCATTGAAAGCTGTAGTCGTGAAAGGTGATATATATAATGTATATGATTTGGCCGTATCTTTAAAAACACTGACAGATGCCCGTAATTTTCTGATTAAATTTGAAGCGGCACAGTCTTATTATGCCGAATGTTTTGAACGGCAATCAAAAGCCGGACGGAAACACCAGGCTAATGTGAAAACTGCCCGGTTGTATCTTTCCCATTTTATACAAGTACTGAATTTAGCTGTTATTCGTTCGGAAGTGCGTACTTCTCACAAGGAGTACTACGGATTGGATTTAAAAAATAATAATGTGCCTGATTTATCGACTGAAACTTCTCTTGCAGAATGGGGACGGAAAATTATAAACGGTGAAAGTCTGCGAATTTCTCAGGGGGGAATTCCTATTTATAATCCGACTATTGCCAAAGTGAGGGTACATTATGATATTTTCATGGAAAGTTATGAACGGCAGAAAAATTTGCAGGCTTTAACAGCGCGTAGCCTGGAAGTTCTTTCGTCGATGCGAGCTGATGCAGATAGTCTGATTTTGAATATATGGAATCAGGTAGAAAAGAAATTTGAGGACGTTTTCCCGAATAAGAAGCGATTGGATTTATGTCGTGATTATGGGGTGATATACTATTATCGTACTGGTGAGAAACAGATAGAAGAAGTTGAAGTATGAGATTAGTGGATTCACATTCCCATCTTTTTTTGGAAGAATTTTCAGAGGATTTGCCACAAGTTATTAAACGTGCACGTGTGGCAGGGGTTACCCATATATTTATGCCCAATATAGATAGTAGCACAATTGAATCTATGCTACGCGTTTGTTCCGAGTATAAAGGTTATTGTTTTCCTATGATAGGATTACATCCTACTTCGGTAAATGCGGATTATAGGAAAGAGCTGGATTTTGTGGCGGAATATTTAACAATGCCAAATGAGTATGTGGCAATTGGTGAAATTGGGATAGATCTTTATTGGGATCGAACTTTTTTGGAAGAACAATTGATTGTTTTTGAACAACAGGTTGAATGGGCTTTGAAGTATGATTTGCCGATAGTTATTCATTGTCGGGAGGCCTTTGATTATATATATAGGGTATTGGAGCCTTATAAAACAACTCCCTTAAGAGGAATTTTTCATAGTTTTACGGGAACTATTGAAGAAGCTGTACGTATTCTTGATTTTCCAGGTTTTTATGTCGGAATTAATGGAGTGGTGACTTTTAAAAAGTCAACCTTACCGGAAGTTTTGCAAAGTATTCCTTTGGAACGTGTAGTATTGGAAACAGATTCTCCCTATCTGACTCCTGTTCCCAATAGGGGTAAACGAAATGAGAGCGCAAACGTGAAAGATACTTTGATAAAAGTTGCTGAAATCTATCATAAAGTGCCTGAGGAAGTAGGATGGATCACTTCTAATAATGCATTAAAAGTGTTTGCAATGCTCAAATAAGGTATTGAAGATTTTAAAGTTTATTAATTTTGAGATTTTATTCAAGATAAAAACTGGAGAATGCTACGGAAGAACAAAAAAAAGAATACATTTGTAGCTGAAAACGCTTGCAGTTCGCATTTTTTTTGTAATTTGCACCCGATTTCAGGGAAAGCGTGTACTGGAGAGATGCTCGAGTGGTTGAAGAGGCACGCCTGGAAAGCGTGTATACTCCTAAAGGGTATCCGGGGTTCGAATCCCCGTCTCTCCGCATGGATTGAAATAAGAAAAAACAACAAATAAATATAATAAGTAATTTAATTAATTAATCTTAAAAATTAGACACACAATGAAAAAGTTATTTGCAATTGTTGCTGTGATGGGAGTCTTAACATTTGGCTCAACTCAACTTGCTCAGGCTCAAGATGCTCCTGCAGCTGAACAAACAGAACAAGCTGCTCCTGCAGCTCAGGCAGCTCCTGCTGATGAAGTTCCTGCTGCTGTAGAAGTTGAAGAAGGTGGTATTCACAAAGAAATTAAAACAAAGTTTATTGAAGGTACTGCTTCTTTCATGAGTTTAGTTGCTATTGCATTGGTTATCGGTCTTGCATTCTGCATCGAACGTATCATTTATTTGAGCTTGGCTGAAATTAATACTAAGAAATTTATGGCTGCTATCGAAGCTGCTTTGGAAAAAGGTGACGTTGAAGCTGCTAAAGACATCGCACGTAATACAAGAGGTCCTATTGCATCTATCTATTATCAAGGTTTGATGAGAATTGACCAAGGTATTGATGTAGTAGAAAAGTCTGTTGTTTCTTATGGTGGTGTTCAAGCTGGTTATTTGGAAAAAGGTTGTTCTTGGATCACACTGTTTATCGCAATGGCTCCGTCATTAGGGTTCTTGGGTACTGTAATCGGTATGGTGCAGGCATTTGATAAGATCCAACAAGTAGGTGATATTTCTCCGACGGTTGTTGCTGGTGGTATGAAGGTTGCCTTGATTACAACTATTTTCGGTTTGATTGTTGCTTTGATCCTCCAGGTATTCTATAACTACATTCTGTCTAAGATTGAAGCTTTGACTAGTGAAATGGAAGATTCTTCTATCTCATTGTTGGATATGGTTATCAAATATAACTTGAAATACAAAAAATAATAGAAATGGCTAAGTTATCATATAAAGTATCATATTATGTACTGTACGTAATGTTTGCTGCCATCTTGGTAGTACTGGGTATGTTCTACTTTGGTGGAGATGCTCAGGGCGATTCAGTACTGATGAGCGTTGACTCAGAAATGTGGCAACCTGCTCAGACCGATGCCTTGATTTACTTGATGTATGGCTTGTTCGGTTTGGCTGTAATTGCTACATTGGCTGCTTTTCTGTTCCAATTTGGAACAGCGTTGAAGGATAATCCTGGAAAGGCTTTGAAATCTTTGATCGGTGTAATTATTTTAGCTGTAGTTGTTATTATTGCTTGGGCAATGGGTAGTGGTGAACCTCTCAACATCCCAGGATATGAAGGCTCAGATAATGTTCCTTTCTGGTTGAAGATTACTGATATGTTCCTTTATACTATCTATATTTTGTTGGCTGCAACAGTGCTTTCAATGATTTTTAGTAGTATTAAGAAGAAATTATCATAACCAATTGAGGAAACTCAGTTAAAAGAGTAATTACAATGGCAAAAGGAAAAAGAAAAGTTCCTGATATTAACTCAAGTTCTACGGCGGATATTGCTTTCTTGTTGTTGATCTTCTTTTTGATTACAACGTCTATGGATACTGACCGTGGTTTGGCAAGACGTTTGCCACCACCACCGGAGCAAGAACAAAAGGATAATGACGATGTAAAATTGAAAGAACGCAACGTATTGCAAGTTTTCCTGAATATGAACGACCAGTTAATGTGTGGAAACGATTATATCAGTGTAGATCAATTGCGTGCAAAAGCAAAAGAATTTATTGCCAATCCGTATAATGATGAAACTAAGCCTGAGAAATATGCAAAAGATATTCCTTTCTTTGGCAACATGATGATTACGGAAAAGCATGTAGTTTCTTTGCGTTGTGACCGTGGTTCTTCTTATAAAGCATATATTTCTGTGCAGAATGAGTTGGTTGCAGCTTATAATGAGTTGCGTGACGAGCTTGCTCAAGAAAAATGGCAAAAGAATTATGCTGATTTGAACGAAGATCAACAAAAAGCAATTCGTGATATTTATCCTCAGAAGATTTCTGAGGCAGAACCTAAAAAGTACGGAGAAAAGAAGTAATGGGAAAATTTAATAAGACTGGTAAGAAAGAAATGCCGGCGTTGAACACTTCTTCTCTGCCTGACCTTATCTTCACCTTGTTGTTCTTCTTCATGATTGTAACAACCATGCGTGAGGTAACATTAAAGGTTGAGTTTAAGGTTCCGCAAGCTACTGAGTTGGAAAAACTTGAAAAGAAGTCTTTGGTTACGTTTATCTATGTAGGAAAGCCTACTGCCGAATTCCGTAAGAAATTAGGTAACGAAAGTCGTATCCAGTTAAATGACAGCTATGCAGAAGTTGCTGCAATCCAGGATTACATTATTGGTGAACGTGCCAGTATGAAAGAAGAGGATCAGCCGCAAATGACTGTATCTTTGAAAGTTGATCAAGACACGAAAATGGGTATCGTTACAGATATCAAAGAGGCTCTTCGTAAAGCTTATGCATTGAAGATTAACTATTCTGCGCAACCGCGTCAGTAAGAGTTGGTTTGACTATATAATAAAGACTACCTGTTAATAGACAGGTAGTCTTTATTGTTTTATTGCAAATAGTCAAATCATTAAGTGCTACTATTAGAGTATTACTTGTATCTTTACTTCACATTATATACTTCTTTGTAAAGTTTTTCTTTTATAGTATTGAAATCTTTTTCACTGTCCAATTCTCCATAAGCCATTAATAACATTGAGAGATAGTTATCTCCGGGCTTATAAGGTGGTTGGAAATAGGGTCTTTCCCATAGTGTAAAGCCATGACGTTTGTAAAAGTTGATGCGCCGTTTTGCCATTTCTTCTTCGGGAACTTCTACTTCCAATACAATAGGATGATTTAATAGTTGACATAAATGATGTAGTACATTTTTTCCGTATCCACCGTTTCGTTGTGACGGATCAATAGCAAAATGTTCTACATAATAGAATTCTTCAAAATCCCAGTAGGTGATAAAACCAATAGGTATTTCATTATGAAAAATGATATTATTGTAGAAATGCGGTTTAGTATCTGTATACTTTTTCATTTCATCTAAAGCACGATATTCATCAGATGGGAAAGAAATGGTTATCAACTGTTCCATATAGGTATACAAATTTATATCAGCGGTGGTGATACGTTGAAATTTAATCATAAATTATTTATTTTAGTTAGTATTATTATTTTATACTGATACACTATTATTTTATTCTGTATAAAACTCGATAATCCGTCGAAGGGCACGTTGACATACGGGACAAAATGCGGGATATTCGTTGGTACGCATACGACAATTATTAGCTGGGCGATAAATACCTTTGGCTGAATAACCACCACCTTCATATACACCTACAGGATATTTCTTACTCTCTTCTGTTGGTGTAGGTATGGGTGTTTCTTTAGCAAGCATATCTTCCCATTTGGAGGTGAAATTTATACGGGTACTTATATTTTGTTCCCATGGTTCAACATCCAGCGGGTAAGTATCTGTCATTACATCATTATCATAGAAATATTCGTCAGCAAGTCCTCCAAAGCTGTGTCCGAACTCATGTACAACTACCGGACGGAATTTAGAATGATGGGCTGTAGTAAGAGTGTATGAGTTATAAATACCACCACCACCATACTCTTCTGTATTGGCAAGGATGATAATATGTTCGTAAGGTATTCCAGCCAATGCATCATGAATGGATTTTACATGGGTTGTTGTCAGATACCGGTCTGAATAAAAAGTACTGAAATGTGAACTAACTGCTGTGTGTTTCCAGTCACCAAGTCGTGGTACACTTACTCCGCTGTCTTGTGAAGAACTGGCTACTGCTACGATGTTGAAACGTTTTTTCATTGATTTGAAAGGTTCATGAGAGAATAAACTCTCACAGGCTATTGTTGCATCCTGATAAAATATTTCCATTTCATCAGATGTATATCCTTCGGCAAGGATGGCTACATCAATGCATTTATCCAGTTCTCCGTTTTGTAACAGATATTTGTGGGGAGTGATGTGGGTATTTCCTTTTCGCTGTATCAGGATGTCATTTGGATTAACAGTATGTTTCATACTGGCATATACATTCCCGTGATGGTCAATTAGTGTTATTTCTACTTCTATAGGTTTAAGAGGGAAGGGAAGTAGGAAAGTATTCTCAAATCCTTTCGTAACCTTCTTTGCTTCATCAGTCTCTAACCATTCTTGAAATAAAGAGGAAAATGAAGTTTTGTATATAATATTGTTACTGGCAATATCGCGCACGGTAATCTGCCCGTTACCTTGTAGGGGTAACTCTGACAGATGATGTTTTCTTCCCGCCCATGATGGAAGAACTGACAAACCGTCCAAACAAATATTCTGTTTAGAGAAATTACCATTAAAGATATAATCTACGCGGAGAGTTTTTCCCGAGAAGTAGTCATTAAAAAATTGCGCATAGCCTGAGACTGTTATCCAAAGACACAATAAAATCAGAGTGTATTTTTTCATATTCATTTGTTATTTAATCTTTCACAAATTTAGCAAGAAAAGTTATAAACCGTATTTTTATCTGTAAAAAAATGGCTAACTTTGCACATTGTCGTACAGGAATACGATTTTTATACATCATTTATTAACTATAAGATTTGAAATGGGACATCATCAATTGGATACTTTAGACGAGCAGATACTTAAACTCATCGCTGATAATGCACGAATTCCCTTTTTGGAAGTGGCAAGAGCTTGTAATGTTTCTGGAGCGGCTATTCATCAACGTATCCAGAAACTCACCAATCTAGGAATATTAAAAGGTTCGGAATATATTCTTGACCCGGAAAAGATTGGATATGAAACATGTGCTTATATTGGTATTTATTTAAAAGATCCTGCTACTTTTGATGCTGTGACGAAAGCGTTGGAAGCTATTCCCGAAATAGTGGAATGTCATTTTACAACCGGTAAATATGATATGTTCATCAAACTTTATGCACGAAACAATCATCATTTGTTGAGTATTATCCATGATAAATTACAACCGTTGGGATTGTCACGTACAGAGACGTTGATCTCTTTTCACGAAGCCATTAAACGCCAGATGCCTATATTAGTGGGAGAAGATGATGAATAATTTTTATCGACGAAAATAGTCAACAAATGCATAAGGGCAGGGATGTTTGTCATCTATCGGATGGAATTCTCTGCTTTTTTCTTGCCATATTTTGGAATTCACTTCTGGAAAGTAAGCGTCTACATGAGGAGCTTCTGCATCTACTTCTGTGAGGCAAAGCATATCAGCCAATGGAAGTGCCTGCTGATAAACACTGGCTCCACCTATAATATATATATGCTCATCTTCTTTACAGCTCTTTAAGGCTTCTTTTAAAGAAGAAAATACTTCAGCTCCAGGATAATAAATGTCCGAATGAGAAGATAATACTATATTCCGTCGATTGGGTAAAGCACCTTTAGGCAACGATTCGAAAGTTTTTCTTCCCATGATAATGGTATTCCCGGTGGTGAGGGCTTTGAAACGTTTCAAGTCATTGGGGAGCCAGAATAACAGTTTGTTTTGATAACCGATACCTCTATTTCTATCTACTGCGGCAATAATACTAATCATGCTATTTGTTTATAGTCTAAATTGAATTATACTGATACTTTTCCTGCTATGTGAGGATATGGGTCGTAATTCACTAGTTCAAAGTCGTCATATTTAAAGTCGAAGATGTTTTTTATATCCGGATTGATTTTCATTTGAGGAAGTGGTCTAGGGGCACGGCTTAACTGAAGTTTGACTTGTTCCAAGTGATTTAAATAAATATGTGCATCTCCTAAAGTATGAATAAAATCTCCAGCTTTCAATCCTGTCACTTGTGCCATCATTTGAAGTAACAGGGCATATGATGCAATATTGAACGGTACCCCTAGAAATATATCAGCACTACGTTGGTAAAGTTGTAGACTAAGCTTTCCGTTTGCCACATAAAACTGAAAAAAAGCATGGCACGGAGGCAAATTCATGTTATTCAAGTCTCCTACATTCCAAGCACTTACGATGATACGACGCGAATCCGGATTATGCTTGATCGTTTCAACAGCTTCACTGATTTGGTCGATTGAATTCCCTTTATAATCAGGCCAAGAACGCCATTGATAACCATAAATATGCCCTAACTCTCCATTCTCATCCGCCCATTCATTCCAGATGCGTACCCCATTATCTTGAAGATATTTAACATTGGTATCTCCTTGCAAAAACCATAGTAATTCATGGATGATGGATTTTAAGTGAAGTTTTTTGGTAGTAAGACAAGGAAATCCCTCGTCCATATTAAACCTCATCTGATGGCCGAATACACTGATTGTACCGGTTCCAGTACGATCACTCTTCTCTGTACCTTCAGTCAGCACCCGATTGAGCAAATTTAAATATTGTTTCATTAGATTACAAATTAAAAGCTTCGCCAAAGGTAGCCAACTTCTAGGGAAATTAAAAATTAAAAATTAAAAATTAGAAGAAGAACTCCAATTAGAGGAAAGGAGTCAATAAATTACCGAACCAACCAACGAATTTCTTCCATGCCGACCGTTTTTTCCAGACTTCAGGGGTAAGGAGAGTACTGTTCTGCTTATCATTCATAAACATATTATTCAGTTGATGAGTAGTGGTCGGATCAAATATGAAAGCATTTGTTTCGTAATCATACCGTAAACTCCGACTGTTTAGATTGGCTGTACCTACAGTGCAGAAAGTACTGTCTACCATCATTACTTTAGAGTGATGGAAACCTCCGTTGAACAGATAAATTTTTGCTCCACGTTTCATCAATTTATGTACTGCATAAAAAGAAGCTTCAGGAGTAAAGGGGATATCCGACACGGCAGGTATCATAATTTCCACTTCCGTACCTTTCTTCAGCGCCTTTTTAATAGCTTTGCGAATAGACTTGGTTGGTAAAAAGTATGGATTTACTATTTGGATATTTTTTTGTGCGGCTTCGATGGAGATGGTGTATGCATGGCTGATAGAACGAGGTGTTTCACGCGGAGTACGGTCTACGATCGCAATTTCTTCGGCTATACTGTCGGGAAACTGAGGTATATTGGGAAAATAAGCCGGTCCACCCACATGCTGACCCGTTTCACGATTCCACATCGTGAGGAAAATACCTTGTAAATATCGTACGGCATCCCCTTCGATGTGCATGTGGATATCGTGCCAATTGCCTATCTTAGGTAGACCGTTGATATAGTAATCAGCGATATTCATTCCACCTGTATAACCTATTTTCCCGTCAATAACAACTATTTTACGATGGTCACGGTGTATAGCATGATTAATATATGGAAAAGTAATAGGGTCAAACTTCACAATTTCTATACCTCGGTCCCGTATGGATTTCAGATGATAGTTTCTCAGAGGTTGATTATTGGACCAGTTTCCAAAGGCATCAAACATGGCACGTACCGTTACACCTTCCTTCACCTTTTCAGCCAACAGGTCGAACAATGCATTGGCAATAGAGTCGTTACGGAAATTGAAATATTCCAGATGAATATGATGGCGGGCATGACGTATAGTTTCAAACAGATCAACGAACTTATCACGACCGGTCATCAGTAATTCAACCTTATTATTATAGGTCAAAGGTATTCCTATATCCTGCATATAATGCATGACGAGTGAATCACTTGTAACTTGGGCGCGGATACTTCCGAAAGAAAAAACGAATAATATGATGAATAGTACTTGTCTCAAAACTTTATTGTCTTTTTTAGTTTTACGAGCTTGCAAATATACAATATATCGATGAAAAATGCTTGTTTGTCTGGAAAAAATTAGCCTTTACCTCCATTTAATGAGATAAAGGCTAATTAGTTATTGGAATATAAATTTGAATATCTCTTAAATAAAGAGCGTTAAGGTTAGGCAAGAGAACAAATCTTGCGATAGATGAAATAAAGTAGTACGACTCCCGCAATCAACAGAGATTTGGGATCAAGTTGTGTGGCACCACTTTCTGTTGCAGCAATGAATGTTTCCCGTAAAGTGTCTAATATCAGTTGCATACCGTCTAAAACGAGGAATAATACCAAAGCTAGTGTGAAACAAAAAGTCACCCATATTTGTGAAATTCTGTGTGTATGGTCGGGCAAGCGACGCATAACACTACGGGTAAAACCATTATCTACTATTTCTTGTCGGTTTTTGGCAAAGAATTGTTCTATAAGTTTATCATTATTTTCCATCATAACCATTTTGTTTTAAATAGTTGGCCATTTTTTCTTTTGCCCGCGAGAGGTGGCTTTTTACCGTTCCTACCGGACATCCGGTGATACCTGATATCTTCTCGATACTTTGATCTTCCATGTAAAAGAGGGTGATACAGGTTCGTTCCATTTCCTTTAGAATAGCCAGTGCGCGATAAATATCCATATACTGACCTATGTCCTTTTGCTGCGTACCGCATTGAGCGTCTACCCGGTTAGTATCCAGGTCGTCAGTCTCCTTCTGAGTGCGAAGATAATCATAAAATACATTATAAGCAATACGGTAGAGCCAGGTTGAAAAGCTAGACAGGTTTTTGAATGAGACTAAATTGGTGTAGGCTTTGATAAATGTATCTTGTGCCAAGTCATCGCTCAATTCGCTGTCGCCACAGGTCAGATGTAAGAAAAAACGTCGTACAGGCGATTGGTATTTTCTGACCAACTGGTCGAAGGCCCTGGTGTTATGGAACACCACGACCTGTGTGACTAACGATATGTCATTGAGTTGACTCATCTCCTTTCATCTTTCTCTATAGGTGTAGAGTCCTTTTCTTTTCGACTTTTTTGTTGTGTGTAGTAAATGACTATTTGCCCAAATCCAGTGAACATAATGAGCAAACCAATACAGCCAATACCAAATTCTCCAGTGATGGCCCAAAGGAAGATGAAAAGGCCGATACCTACAAAAATATTATTGATACCTTTACTGCGTATATCTGTTGTTTCTACTCCCTTGAAGAAGTTCTCTGGCAGTTGTTGTCCGTTGGCTAATGCCTGTTCTGCTAGGCGATATTTGGCTTTACGGTTTTTATAACGGAAGAAGAATACGATAAATACGATAATCAGTGGAAAGCCAAAAATAAAGACAATGGCTGTAATGGCGATTACGGCTTCTTTTGTGTCCTGTCCCAAATCCCATCCGAATTGGTAAGCACGGCTATAGTGCTCATATTCGTTGTTGCTACTGCTACTATTCTCATAAGTCATTACGCTGAGCGTATCTGTTACTGCTTTTCCATTGACAGTGGTATCACATAGTTCGATTACTCTTTTTTTGTTTCCCAGGCTATCGTTTTCAGTAATAATTCTGTTTTTTCCTTGTGCCAGTGTACAGAGTAACATGGCAGTCATTAATACAAAAATGATACGTTTCATAATCATATAGGTTTATTTTATTATTGTTTCTGTATGGGTTAGACGTATTCAAGGTTTAATAAAGTTGCAAAGTGACGATATTTTTTTGATATTTGTGCCAATAAATAGCAAAAAATGGAACTACCCACTTCTTTTACCGACTATACATGTGCTCTTTTGGGCGATGAAGATTATGCCAAATTGGAAACTGTTTTGGGACAGGAACAGCCTGTCAGTATACGGTTGAATAAGTTGAAAATTGACAGTGAAAAAGCTATTAATGATCAGTTAAACCGTGTTCCCTGGTGTACGTCCGGTTTCTATCTTCAAGGTCGATTGACATTTACCTTCGATCCTATGTTTCATGCCGGGTGCTATTATGTACAAGAGGCTTCGTCTATGTTTGTGGAACAGGCTTTGAACCAATATGTTGGTGAAGATCCCGTGGTGATGCTTGACCTTTGTGCAGCTCCCGGGGGTAAGTCAACGCATGTTTGTAGCATATTGCCTGAAGGGAGTCTGCTCGTAGCCAACGAAGTAATGCGTAATCGTTCGCAGATATTGGCAGAGAACTTGGCGAAGTGGGGGTATCCCGGAGTAATAGTGACTAATAATGATCCTGCTGATTTTTCATTATTGGAAGATTTTTTTGATGTCATATTGACGGATGTACCCTGTTCTGGTGAAGGTATGTTTCGTAAAGATCCAGTTGCCGTGAGTGAATGGAGCTCTGAGAATGTAGAAGTTTGTTGGCAACGTCAGCGACGTATCATTTCAGATATTTGGCCTTGTCTGAAACCGGGAGGACTTCTGATATATAGTACTTGTACATATAATACGAAAGAAAACGAAGAAAATATTCGTTGGATACGTGATGAATTTGATGCAGAGATACTTCCGCTTATTGTCCCAGAAGATTGGAACATCATGGGAAATCTTTTACCGGATGAAAATTTTCCTGTTTATCGTTTTCTGCCGTATATGACGAAAGGCGAAGGTTTCTTTCTGGCTGTTCTTCGCAAATCGGATACGAGTTCTACAATAGAAGACTTAAATTCTGCATTCGTAAAGACTTTAGTATCTTCAAAAGGTCGTAAACCACAGAGGAAAGGAGTGAAAACCCCAGGAATATCCAAGGAGCAACTCTTGGTACTTCGTAAATGGTTATTTATGCCTGATAATTATGAATTTATGGTGAATGTAAACTCTGTTAGTGCTTTTCCTAATACCTATTTTACGGAGTTATCCACCTTGCAAACATCACTACGTATTGTACAGGCAGGGGTTAAGCTTGCAGAACTCAAAGGTAAAGATTGGATACCGGATCATGCGCTTTCTGTGAGTCTGGCTTTGAGACCGGATGCTTTTCCGTGTGAGGAAGTTACATACGAACAAGCTATTACTTATTTACGTAAAGAGGCTGTTGTCCTTTCGGATACAGCCTCACGTGGAATAGTATTACTTACTTATAAGAAGATACCCATCGGTTTTGTCAAGAATATTGGTAATCGTGCCAATAATCTTTATCCTCAAGAATGGAGAATTCGTAGTGGATATTTACCGGAAACGGTGAAAATCATAATGAATGATTAATTAATCACTATTTCACAGCTTACTCTTATACATTCGTGCCATCGCCTTTTGATATTGGTTTTCTAGTTGTAAGAGGTTTGTCTTACTTTGATAAACCACAGACACTTCGACGAAATACTCTATCATGCTGATTTGTCCTCCTATAAGGGCTTGTTTCAGTAATGAAAGATCTTGCTGTTGTTGGAAAGTACGTTCGTATTCTTCTATGGAAGCATGTAGACTTTGTGCCTCTTCATATAGTTGCCACAATGTCGAGTTGGCAAGTACGGCAGCACTCTCTTTCTGATAATCGATATTCATGGCCTGAGCTTTGGCTATTTTAACCTTATTCCTATTTTCGAATATAGGGAAAGAGAAACCGACCACTAAACCGTTCAATGGATGGCCAGATTCGGTGTTGCGGCGGTAACCGAGTTCCAGTTTTGGTAGCCAACCTTGTTTACTGGCAGAAATTTGTTTGCGGGCAACAGCACTTTCTCCGTTAAGAGATTGCAGTGAAGCGTCTGCAGCCAATAACTCATCGCATACTTGCTTGAAGTTTTTGGGGAGAGGGGCAACCGGATATTCTGTCAACCTTAAAGCATCGACATTGGCACCGAGCGGTTGGTTTCCGTTTAAGGCTGTCAACTCCTTCAACTTATTATTCAAAGCTGTGAGGTTCATTCTCGATTCTGTGCGTACATTCAGTAGTTCCAGATTGATTTTATTGTTTTCAAGAGTATTGGCATCTCCGGTAGACAGGCGTTTGGCGTACATGGCGGACAAGTCCTCTGCATTTTTCAGTCGCTTGTCAAGTAATGCCTGTTGACGTTGTAGCATAATGATATCAAGACATATCTCTTTGGCTTGCAACAGTATCTGTTGACGGAAAGCGGTTGATTGTGCATCGAGAGATCCAGTCTTGAGACGGTTCATCTTGCCACGTGTTACATACAGCGTAGGAAAGTCGAAACTCTGCGAAACAACCAATTCACCTACTGTTTCACCACTGTTCTTAGAATCCCAAAGATGGGCATACGAGAGGGTGGGGTCGGGCAGGTTATTCTCTGTTTTATTCTCCAGTTTCTGAGAAGAAATCAATTGTGCATTGGCTTGTAACTCTTTGTTGTTTGCTTCAATCTGATGAAGCACATCGTTAATACTACTTTCTTGTGCGTTTATCCATGCACAAGTGAAAATAGTGGCACTAAATATAAGTATTCGTTTATTCATTGTTTTAATTATCATTTCTTTTTATGTATCATCAAATAGACAATCGGAATAATGAAACCGTTCAAGAACGTGGATGTTAAGAGTCCACCCAAAATAACCTTTGCCATAGGACTTTGTATTTCATTACCGGGCAGATCGCCACTCAAAGCTAGCGGAATTAATGCAAGAGCACTGGAAAGAGCCGTCATTAAAATCGGGTTCAGACGATCCAGTGAACCCTGGATAACACTGTCATAAACATTATAGCCTTCTTCCTGCTGCAAATGGTTATAATGGCTGATGAGCAACATTCCGTTTCGGGTAGCGATACCAAACAGAGAGATAAAACCAATGATGGCAGGAATACTGACTTCACCTGTTGTAATGAGCAAGGCAAATACACCACCAATCAGTGCCAAAGGTAGATTGATGAGAATGATTGCACTCTCTTTCATACTGCGGAACTCATGGTAGAGCAGCAGGAAGATAACTACGATAGACATGAATGAAGTCAATGCTAACGTACGACTTGCTGCCTGTTCGCTTTCAAACTGACCACCATATTCGATGTGATAGCCTTCCGGCAGTTTGATTTCCCGGTCTATTTGGTCTTGTATGTCATTTACTACACTGCGCAAGTCACGGTCGGCAACATTGGCAGAGATAACGATCTTACGTTTTACATTTTCCCGGCTGATAGTATTGGGACCCATAGCCGAACGAATTTCGGCTACGTAGTTTAATGGAACCTTTTGTCCGTCGTTGGTGTCAATCATCATGTTGCGTATTTTCTCCATTTTATCGCGAAGATCATCCTTGACACGTATGGTAAGGTCGAAGCTTTTTCCTTTTTCATAAACCTGCGATATGGCCTCTCCTGCCAGACAAACATTGACAAATTCTGAAAACTCCGGTAATGAAATACCGTATTTGGCAAGTATTTCCCGTTTGGGCGAAATGATGAGCTGCGGTCTTTCGATTTGTTGTTCTACATTCAAGTCGGCAATACCGGGAATACCTTGAATGGCATCCTTTATCTGATTACCTATAGAGAACATTCGATTAAGATCGTCTCCAAACAGTTTGATGGCAATATTAGCTTTTGTCCCGGATAACATGGCATCAATACGATGGCTGATAGGTTGCCCTATTTCCACATTGGCGCCTACAATAGTCCCCAATTTGGTACGTACATCAGCAATGAGCTCACTACGTGATCGGTCTTTCAACTCAAATGGCGCTTCAATTTCAGAGACATTTACGCCCAGGGCATGTTCGTCCAGTTCGGCACGTCCCGTTTTGCGGGCCACAGTTTGTATCTCGGGGATAGAGAGTAACAATTCCTCGGCACGATGTCCCATCTTGTCACTTTCTTCTAACGAGATGCCTGGTAGAGAGGAAATGTTGATGGTGAACGATCCCTCATTGAAAGGAGGTAAGAAGGAACGACCTAATGTAAAGAAACAAATCAATGCCACGATAAATAGGCCGATTGTACTTCCCAATACACTTTTTTTATGTTCCAGTACGAAAGTCAGTGCAATAGAGTACCATTCTTTCATTTTATGTGCTACGGCAGAGTCACCTGTGGAATTCTTCTTCTCTTTGATTTTTTCTTTGCCTAGTAAATAGGAACAAAGTACTGGCGTAACTGTCAATGCCACAATAGTGGAAGCTGCCAATGCCACGATGAAAGCAATTCCCAGCGGTACTAACATTCGGCCTTCCATACCACTCAGGAAGAACAGGGGTACAAAACTTACTACGATAATCAGTGTAGAGTTTAGAATAGGCATACGTACTTCTTTGGAAGCGTTAAATACCACATCGAGTATAGTCAATCGTTCTTCAACAGATTTCAATCGGTTTTCTCGTAATCGTTTATAAACGTTTTCCACATCCACAATAGCGTCGTCTACCAGTGAACCGATGGCGATTGCCATACCTCCAAGACTCATCGTGTTGATAGTGAATCCCATATAGTGAAGAGCTAGAATTGATGCTATCAAGGATAGGGGCAATGTCACTAGTGATATAATAGTTGTCCGTACATTGGCGAGAAACAGGAACAGAACGATAACGACAAAAATACCACCTTCAAAGAGGGATTTCTGTACATTACCAATGGAACTTTCTATAAAACGACTTTGGCGAAAGATATCGGTAGATACTTTTACATCTGCCGGAAGGTTTTTCTGCAAATCCTTCAATGAAGCCTCCAATTTGTTAGTCAACTCCAATGTACTCGTTGCTGGCTGTTTGGTCACCGTCATCAATACAGCAGGCTTGCCGCGTTCCGAGGCAGTGCCAAGTTTAGGTAACTTGGCACCGATATGTACGTCTGCAATATCTTCTAACAGGACAGGAGAATTGTACGTTGGAAGTTGGGAAGTTGTATTATCTTGCACTTTTATAACGGCTTTTGCAAGTTGGTCTACACGGTCGGTAGAGAGTACCCCACGCACAATATATTCGTTCCCATATTCATAAAGTACCCCACCATTAGCATTCAAATTCATTTCACGGGTGGCGTTCATTACTTCTGTTAAGCTGACACCGTAATGACGCATTCGTTCTGGGTCAAGTTGTATCTGATACTCTTTGATGTCTCCACCCAGTACAGAAACTTGTGCTACTCCTCCAGTAGAAAGTAATCTCGGACGAATTGTCCAGTCGGCAATAGTACGTAGATCGAGCATAGAGGTAGAATCTGCCGTCAGCCCGATGATCAACATTTCACCTAGAATGGATGATTGTGGCCCGAGCGTAGGGTTACCCACATTGGCAGGCAATGCTTCATTGACAATTGCTAATTTTTCGCTGACAATTTGGCGCGCCAGATAGATATCCGTATCCCAATCAAATTCTACCCAAACTACGGAAAAACCGTTTGTTGAAGAGGAGCGTACACGACGTACACCTGTTGCGCCATTTACAGCGGTTTCTACGGGGAAAGTAACCAGTTGTTCCACCTCTTCGGCTGCCATACCATTGGCCTCGGTCATGATAACCACCGTTGGAGCATTCAGATCAGGGAACACATCTACTTCCGTATGTATGGCAGTGTAAGTACCACCAATCAACAACAGCACAGATGCTACCAACACCAAAATGCGGTTGTGGAGGGAAAAATGTATAATTTTGTTTAACATAATGATTAATGTGCTGATATGCTAATGTATAGATATACTAATTGGTTATACTGATTGTTTATTGATCTGCCACAGACAAATTAGTATAGGTACATTAGCACATTAATTAATTAGTGTTCATGACTATGAGCCGGTATTGCATTTGTAGCTCCGGCCAGTTTTACTTGATAGGCTCCTTTAATAACCACTTTGTCACCGGCTTTTATACCGGAAAGAATTTGTACGCTTTCTCCATTGTCGGCACCCAGAGTGACGAGTTGTTTTTTATACCCCTCTTCATCCAATTGTAGATAAACGAAGAAACTGCCTTGTTCTTCAGTTAGGGCTGTATGGGGAAGTGCAATTACATTTTCCATTGGAGAAGAAAGTAGAAATATTTCTACAAACGAGCCCGGAATAATGTCTCCTTTGTTGTCGAACTCAAAAGTAACGGGAATGTAGTAACCATTATCACCCGTTGTCTTTCCATATGAGAGCAGTCGCCCGTTCAGCCCTTTCAAAGTATATACTTTATTATTATAAGGTGTGCAGAAGTTGGCGGAGCTGATTGTACGTAAAGAAGGATAATACTTTTCCGATACATCGGCACGGAGGAACAATTTGCGATTTTGGGTGATGCTAACCAGCGGCTGTCCTACGGTGACATAATCTCCTTCTTTCACCAACAGGCTTTTTATATAACCACTGATAGGAGAGGGAATAACCTGTCCGTTGGCGGAGTGATTTTTAGCAACAGCTTCATAGCTGATACGGGCATTTTCGTAAGCCTGTTCGGCTTGGGCAAAATCTTTCTCCGATACAATTTTATTAGGAACAAGTGTTTTCATACGTTCGTATTCCTTCTTAGCTACTTCGTAGGCGATACGTGCCTTTTGTACCGGATCACCATCTGCCATATTCTTGGAAGATAGAATTATCAGTGGCGTACCTTTATTTATACTTATACCTTCAATAACTTTTCCACTGAAAGAAACGATACCTGCTACGGTAGCTACGGCAACACTTTCATCACCTTGTGCAACCAACACCTGTCCACTGGTCTTGATGACTTGATGGAAAGTGCCTGGTTCAATAATACTGGTTTCCACTCCGGCAGCTTGCGCTTTGGCGGGTGGAAGAATTATTTCGTCACTATGTCCGGCTATGGCTTCATTGTTATGGTCATGATTTTCATGTCCTTCATTTTCGTGGTCATGTCCTTCGCTTTCATGGTCATGTCCTGCATGATCGTGTTCTTCAGTTGTATGCTGATGTCCGTCTGCGGATTTATTGTTACAAGAGCCTAACAGGAATAACCCTATGACTCCCCAAAAGATATATCTTTTCATGTTGATAGTTTTTGTTCTTACTTCAATTTGAATGCAAAATTAGAGAATGACGTATACAACTCGGTTGCATAGTTTTTATATGCCGATTGAGAAAATGATTTTCGGCAATACACTGGTAGTGGTTAAGCAAGAACACACGGAGGTGCACGAAGCCCCGAAGCACGTGTAATAAACGTGCCGTGAAGAGACTCTATGTAGACAAATTTATACCCTGTCCCGGCTTCTTCAGGTAAGGAAAGTAGTTTGAGGATAGGTTCGAAAAATAAAGTAGTGACCCATACGAAGTCGGGATGCGCAACACTATTGTCCGAATTGGGAGTTTGCTGGAAAAAATGAGTCGTCATACAACCTGTATCACAGCAACAATGCTCACTGCAAGAGCCCTGATGACGACAACACCCCTCGTTAGGAATGTCGTTCTTCATACAAATCATACCGTTGTCGTGGTGATGATGAGGAATAACCGGTACTGCCAGCATAATCATGCTGATGAAAAGCAGGAAATAAGTAATGTACCGTTTCTTTTTCATCCCTCTATCTTTGATGGGAGACAAAGATAGAGGTTATAAAGCTAATTACCAAATGCAATATGCTAAAAAGCCTTGAATAAGCTGTTTAATCCTTCGCTCACACTGGGATGCGTAAAGATAAAGTCACGCAGAAAACTGTAAGACTGCCCTGTTTTCATGGCCATCGTTACCATATTGATGACTTCCGGAGCATCCACACACAACAATGTACATCCTAAAATACACCCGGTATGCGTGTCAATGACGGCTTTCATCATACCGTCTATGCTTTGCAACGTGCGTGTACGTGGAATAAGCGCTGCTGGTAACCTAGAGACTTGGATAGAATATCCGTGTTTAACCGCCTCTTCTTCTGTAATTCCTACATGTGCCAATGGAGGATCTGTGAAAATGGCGAAAGGAACCGGTGAACGGTCATCAGTACGTCGCTTTTTGTCACCGAACAGTTGGTTACTGATGATGCGATAATCATCAATAGACAGATAGTCGAACAGTGCTCCTCCCCTGACGTCACCCAATGCCCATATATGTGGAGAGGTAGTATGAAGTTGTTCATTCACGATGATAGCTCCTCGTGCGTCGGTCTGAATACCGGCGGCGTGAAGATTCAATTCGTCTGTCCTCGGTCTTCGTCCGGTTGCAAGGAGCAAAGCGTCCCCTTCCACAAAGTAGGGAGTGCCATCAGAACCGTTTGTATAGGTCAACGTTATTCCGTCTGCTGTGTCGAAAACAGATTGGGAATGTACATTCAGGCGTACTTCAATATGTTTTCGTTTCAGGGAGTCTAACATGGATTCGGCAATGTCCCGGTCGGTGTTGGGTATGAAGCGGTTGCCGGCTTCCAATAATATCACCTTACTGCCGAAGCTTGCATATATCGTAGCGAACTCCAATCCGATGGCGCCTGCACCCAGAATGAGAAGACGTGCCGGAAGTTTACTTTCCTGTAGTAAAGTCTCGCTAGTATAGATATGCTTGCTTTCATTGATTCCTTCGACATCGGGCAGGATGGGAATAGAGCCTGTATTGATAAAGATCTCCTTGCCTTTAAGCAGAATTTCTTTTTCTTGCGGTGAAACGATTTTCACGACATTGTCCGATACAAAAGTAGCTGTACCATTGTATAGTGTGATGTTGGAATTGGTCTTTACACTGACAAAGTTCATCTCACGCAGATAAGAGACGAGTTTGTCTTTTCGCCTTACGGCAAGTTTATATTGCTTGGACTGATTTTCAAAGTCGTTCTGATACAGTCGTTCGGTATGCCTGGCTTCGTGTATCAGGGTTTTGGTAGGAATACACCCCACATTTACACAGGTTCCTCCGTACATTTTCGGAGAGCGTTCAATGATGGCCACTTTCCAATTACGGTCGGCGAGTTCGGCAGCTAGCAGTTTACCGCCTTTGCCAAATCCTATGATAATTGCATCGTATTGTTTCATTTCCTTTATAATTAAAAGATTAGAAAATGAAACAATGAGAATGAAACATTTGTTGCGTAGGGAGAGTTAATGAACGTTTACCGTTCTAACTCTCTAAGTGAATCCATTTTCTTCTTTTCGAGAAATTCATAGATGCCACACAGATGTTCGGTCACTCGTTTATTACCGAACTCGTAAACCTTTGTTACCAATCCGTCCAAAAAGTCACGGTCATGGCTCACTACGATCAATGTTCCGTCAAAATCCAGTAACGCTTGTTTCAGGATATCTTTGGTCTTCATGTCAAGGTGATTGGTGGGTTCATCCAAAATCAGCAGGTTTACCGGTTCCAACAACAACTTTATCATGGCGAGTCGTGTGCGTTCTCCACCCGAAAGTACTTTCACTTTCTTCATGGATTCTTCGGGACCGCCAAACATGAAAGCGCCCAGTAAATCGCGTATCTTGTTTCGTATTTCTCCTTTGGCAACGTCATCAATCGTTTGGAATACAGTAAGGTTCTCGTCCAATAGTGAAGCCTGGTTTTGGGCGAAATAACCTATCTGTACGTTATGCCCGATGGTAAGCGTCCCGTCATGTTCTATTTCTTTCATGATACATTTTACCAAAGTCGATTTACCCTCACCGTTTTTCCCTACAAAAGCCACTTTATCGCCCCTTTCTATGGTTAGGGAAGCGTTCTTGAACACAACATGATCGCCATACATTTTTCCGACGCCATCCATGATAACGGGATAGTTGCCTGAACGTGGTGACGGTGGAAATTTCAGACGTAAAGCCGAAGTATCTTCCTCATCCACCTCCAGCAGTTCCAGTTTCTCCAGCATTTTTACGCGGCTTTGCACCTGCAAGGTTTTGGAGTAAGTACCTTTGAAACGTTCAATGAACTCTTTGGTGTCAGCAATGAACTTTTGTTGTTCGTCGTAAGCTTTTTTTTGTTGTTCACGCCGTTCTTTACGCAGTTCCAGATATTTGGAGTAGTTTACCTTGTAGTCATAAATCCGTCCCATGGTTACTTCAATGGTACGGGTTGTAATATTGTCTACGAATTTGCGGTCATGGCTGATGACAATAACTGCTTTTCCGTTATTGATAAGGAAATCCTCCAGCCATTGGATAGATTCGATGTCAAGATGGTTGGTCGGTTCATCCAGCAACAGGACATCCGGTTTCTGTAGCAGCAACTTGGCAAGCTCGATACGCATGCGCCATCCACCGCTGAAATCATTGGTCTGGCGATTAAAGTCCTCACGGTTAAACCCGAGTCCGAGTAATGCTTTTTCAACATCTTCCTCATAGTTGGTGGAGTCAATGGCATAGAATTTTTCACTGAGTGCCGAAACATTTTCAATTAGTTCCATGTAACTGTCACTCTCATAATCCGTACGAGTTTCCAGTTCTTTGTTAAGGCGGTTTATTTCTGCTTCCATTTCGTGCAGGTGGGCAAAGGCCTGTGCAGTTTCCTGAAAAACAGTTCGTCCGTCTTCTGTCATTAGATGTTGTGGCAGGTAAGCAATGACACTTTCTTTGGGAACCGATATTTTACCACGGGTGGGTTGCCTTACACCTGCAAGAATTTTCAATAAAGTACTTTTTCCTGCACCATTTTTCCCCATCAGGGCGATGCGGTCTTTTTCGTTGATAACAAAGGATATATCACTAAATAAGGTGGTGCCGCCAAATTCAACGGCGAGTCCGTCTACTGAAATCATTATATATATTTTAAAATAAGATGCAAAGATAATATAATAATATTATTTTTTATATCTTTGTCTCGTACAAACAATAACAAATAAGTCTCATGGAAATCGAAAAACAATCAGAAGATTACCGTCCGCTCATTTTGGTTGCGGAAGATGATGATAGTAATTTTAAATTAATAAAAGCTATTATCGGTAAGAGGTGCGATATATTGTGGGCTATGAATGGCGAAGATATGGTAAAACTGTTTCGAGAAAATCGTGAGAAAGCGGCTGCTATTCTTATGGATATAAAGATGCCTATAATGAATGGTCTGGACGCTACTTTAATAATACGTGAAGAAGATAAGGAGCTTCCTATTATAATGCAGACTGCATACGCATTTGCTTCCGATCGTGAAAATGCGATACAATGCGGTGCTTCGGAGGTGCTGGTGAAACCTATCACTCTAAGTGCTTTACGTAATTGTCTCAGTAAATATTTGCCGGAAATAAAGTGGTAATTCACTTCGTGTAGAAATAGGCCAACGGGGTGGCTCTCAATATGAAGAACTGCCCCGTTGGTTTATATATAAGCATTGATAAGCTATCTTCGCCCGTCCTTATATCAGTTTATCGAATATATTTTGGGGATAGAGCTTTATTAGTTTTATCTTTGTACTATTTAATGTAATACCTTCTAATATAATATTTTGTTCGATATGAAGACAAACACCTTCCTTTTGTTTTTCTTAGGCTTGTTTTTCATGGCGTCTTGCTCCGATAATCAGATAGAACCCAACTTCTTAATACAAACTACCAAAGATATAACAATAGCTTATGAGGCAAAATCGCAAGCTACCATTCATTTTACGAGTTCACGTGAGTGGCAGGTAAACTCTGCCGAAGACTGGTTTACGATATCTCCTTCTGCGGGGGAAGGTGGAACTTTTGATTTAGTAGTCACCGCCAAGACCGAAAACATTACTACTGAACCTCGTACGGCAACCATCACTCTCACTTCAGGAAGTTTGACCCAAAATATAACTTTACAACAAAGTAATGCCGTAACGCTTGAGCAAAGCACTTATAATCTGGAGGCAGAGGGAGGTGCTTTGGACATTCGCTTTTCAACGAATGTAGCTGCAGATGAATTTGCGGTTTATACTAATAAGAGGGACGATTGGTTGGTGCAAAGGGGAGAAACCCGTACTGCTTCCTTATTGATGATAAGATTGAAAGTTCTACCGAATATGGAAGTTGCTTCCCGTACTGCTTATATTTATTTTGTAAAGGAGACAGATGCGGGTAAAAAAATATTAGCTATTGCCACTATAAACCAAAAGGGAGTGTCCTCGGAACAATCTGTCGATTATTCTGCTGATAAAACAGTCCGTGTTTTGCAGACGGCTACTAAAGGGAATGGTATTCCTATTGTCCTTATGGGGGACGGTTTTATTGATAAGGAGATTGCTGATGGTACCTATAGCAAGGTTATGGAAAAGACGCTTGAAAATATTTTTACGGAAGAACCGATCAGGTCACTCCGGGATTATTTCAATGTATATACCGTAACGGCAGTTTCAAAGAATAATAACTTTGGAAACGGATATGAAACCGCTTTTGGTTGTAAATTGAGAGGTGGGGGTACTACCGAAATTTATGATGGTGATGAACATAAAATAATGAAATATGCACGATGTGTAGAAGGAGTGGATTTACAGGAAACCTTGGTCGTTGTCATTCTTAATACTCCGGTTTATGCTGGTACTACTTATTTCGGATATGTGGATAACACCAATAAAGTGGTTGAGTTTGCGATAGCCTATTGCCCGGTTATAGAAAATCTGGAGAGTGAGAAGTTCAGACAAGTACTTGTGCATGAAGCTGTAGGGCATGGATTCGCTAAACTGGAAGATGAATATGGCTATAAAGAACAAGGTGCGATTTCAGAAAATAAAGTAAAGGATATCCAGCGATTACAAGTTTTAGGATGGGCACAGAATGTAGATTTTACAGAGAATCGTACTGAGGTACTTTGGAGTAAATTCCTGGCGGATGAACGCTATGTGTCAGATAATTTGGGTATCTTCGAGGGAGCATGTACCTTTATAAAAGGTGTTTATCGTTCAACCGAAGAAAGCATGATGCGTAGCAATATCCAAGGTTTTAATGCACCCTCCCGTAAATCTATATATGATAGAGTCATGAAAGTCGGTATGGGAAAGGAAGCGACTTATGAGGAATTCGTTATTTACGATTTGCAGCATAGGACGCAGACACGTTCCGTCTCTACTTTGATTCCGGATAAACCGTTTGCACATCCGTATTTTGTTGGTAGGGCACTTTCTGAGTAAAAGAAAACTTGCATTGCCACTGCAGTGGCAAGACGTTTGGGTTATATAGCCGTAGTTTTATATTTCTATTTTTCTTTCTTATTCTCTCTTTCCTGCATTTTCCGTTTTACGAATTCAATCTTCAGGTTAGCTTCGTCTATATTCTTCTTTATTTCTGTGATAGAAGAAAGTATCTTTGCCAATTCGTAAACATCGGCAGCGGCTTTGCGGTCGTTAGGGGTAAGGGTAGTGGCATAGGAACGTTCGCCCAAATAGTTGACTCGGATATTTTTATCTTTATTCAGACAGATAAACCCGATGACATTGCCATCTTCGCCTAATTTGTAATCGGCTTTTTCAATCTTTTCTCCGAGATCTGTGGTTTCATAACTGTCTTTAGAGGCAGGTGTTTCGGCAAAACTGCCATCGGGGGTAGTTACTTTTACTGCCACATGATGGATGTTATGGGGACCACAATAAATAGAAGTCATACTCATCCTACCATTTTCATCTACTAGGAAACGAAGGAAAGAACGATGTAGGTTCTTCTCTATCACTTGGGAAGGATGTAGGTAATTACCTACTTTCTGATATTCGACATCTTTTTCGAAAATAAAGTTATCTTTGATGTCATCCAGTTCCTTTTGTTTTTCACGGAGCATGCTGTCAAGATAAACCAAACTATTCTCTTGTTCTTTCAGTTCTACCTGTTGCATAAGGCCTATCCCTTCATGGCGGGTTTTGAAAGCTTTGGGATAAAGGATTTTTATACTGTCAATTTGTATCTTTGCTTCACTATAATCGCCACGTTCGTAAGCTGCCCGGGCAATCTGTAGCTTCTCACTTGCTTTTTTCTCTACATTACTACAAGAAGAAAGCGTGCAGCAGAGGCACGCAAGGATAACTGCTTTTTTCATAATTTTTGTTCTTGGTGTTAGTGGGAGCAAAATTAGAAATAATATCCGTATCTTTGTACCCGCTTTATAAAAGAATTTATTATGATTGAACTGACGGCAGAAGAATTGAAGCAACGTTTTAATGATGACATATTCAGGCGGATATCCGAAACTGCGGATAATTTGGGGTTGGAATGCTATGTGGTTGGTGGTTATGTACGCGACATTTTCCTGCAACGTCCTTCCAAAGATATAGATGTGGTTGTGGTGGGCAGTGGTATCGCGATGGCGGAAGCTTTAGGCAAGTGCTTGGGGCGTAGTGCTCATCTCTCGGTTTTCAAGAATTTCGGTACGGCACAACTGAAATACCATGGTACGGAAGTGGAGTTTGTAGGTGCCCGTAAAGAATCGTACACACACGATTCGCGGAAACCGATTGTGGAAGACGGTACGCTGGAAGATGACCAAAATCGTCGAGATTTTACTATCAACGCTTTGGCTGTCTGTCTCAATCAAGCCCGTTACGGTGAGCTGGTAGATCCGTTTGGTGGAATGGAGGATTTGAAAGAAAAGATTATCCGTACGCCGCTCGATCCGGATATCACGTTTAGTGACGATCCATTACGGATGATGCGTTGTATCCGTTTTGCCACTCAGCTCGGTTTTTATATTGACGATACTACATTCGATTCTTTGTGTCGCAATAAAGAGCGTATTTCCATTATATCCAAAGAACGCATTTCAGATGAGTTGAATAAAATATTACTCTCTCCCATACCTTCCAAGGGATTTATTGATCTTGATCGTTCCGGACTGCTGGAACTTATTTTTCCCGAATTGGTAGCTCTACAAGGGGTAGAGACCCGCAATGGACGAGCACATAAGGATAATTTTTACCATACGTTGGAGGTGTTGGATAACATTAGTAAGAAGACTGATAATCTTTGGTTACGCTGGGCGGCATTATTGCACGATATTGCAAAACCTGTAACTAAACGTTGGGAACCTCGTGCAGGTTGGACATTCCATAACCACAACTTCATCGGTGAAAAAATGATACCGGAAATCTTCCGGAGAATGAAGTTACCGATGAATGAAAAGATGAAATATGTGCAAAAGCTGGTAAGTCTTCATATGCGCCCCATTGTCATAGCGGATGATGTGGTTACTGATTCTGCCGTTCGCCGCTTGCTTTTTGAGGCTGGAGACAATATTGACGACCTTATGACTTTGTGTGAGGCGGATATCACTTCCAAGAATATGGAACGCAAACAACGTTTTCTGAATAATTTCCAGTTGGTTCGCCAAAAACTGAAAGATCTGGAAGAACGTGATCGTATTCGTAATTTTCAACCCCCTGTCAGTGGAGAGGAGATCATGAAGACTTTCAATCTGCCTCCTTGTCAGCAAGTGGGTGCACTGAAAAGTGCCATAAAAGATGCTATTTTGGATGGAGTCATCCCGAATGAATACGAAGCTGCCCGTGCATTTATGGTGCAACGGGCAGAGAAAATGGGAATTAGTCTTCGGCCTGGAACTTCCTGCTCACTTTCATCAGATTAATTGTGTAAGTCACTACATTCTGGGCTTCTTGTATCATTGTCAGATAAACCATACTTACTTTGATGCTGCCCGATTGGGTCTGAATGCGTTGTAGTTCTTCACGTTTCAGATGGGCAAGTTGTCCGTTCAGGTCATTGGCTTTGCGGATATCTTCTTCAAGATGCTCGTAGTCATTGTTTCCCAGCTTATGGCGGCAGACTTGTAGCAGATAAATAATATCTTCCGTGACGTCGGCAAATTCACCTTTCTGAATAATATCCAATGGTTTGAAGTTATTATCTATATGCTCCAGACATGGTTCGCACAGACGTCCTACGCTATATACCAATTCACTGGCAAAGTCATTGCCCTGATAGAAATAAAGGCCTTTTTCCAGAACTGTATTGTTGTCTAGACGACACATGGCAAGTGTACCGGTACGCTTCATCTGTTTGATCAGCTGTTTTTCAAATTTGATTGAACCCATCGTGCGGCGTAGTCCACGTAAATTTTCGTGCAAGAAGGCAGTAACGGTACGTTCAAAGTTATCTTCTGTAAATTCAAGTATTTTACCCAACTCCTCACGGGTGTGTTTGCGCAGGAGTTCAAGGATTTCAGTATTATTCGTGCTTTGCATCAACTGTTTAATGGTCTCGTTCCCTTTTTCTCTCGCTTTACGTTTCTTGTACATCACTTGACTGCGGATCAGCATGAATACTGCCAGGCCGATAAGACCTACAATAGCGATGGAACCGCCGAAATATATAATCATTGCTACGAAGAAACAGATGGTGAATGCAGCGCCGGCAGTAATAAACCATCCGCCTATAACACTTAATACGCCGGTGATGCGGAACACAGCAGAATCGCGTCCCCAAGCACGGTCGGCAAGAGAGGTACCCATGGCTACCATGAAGGTAACGTAGGTGGTAGAGAGAGGGAGTTTCAGGGAAGTGCCCAATGCAATGAGTAGACCGGCGAGCACCAGATTGACAGATGCACGGACTAAGTCGAAAGCGGCTCCGTCGGCAATGATGGCTTCATCTTTTTGGAAACGGGTTTCAATCCAGCGTTTACTACGTTCGGGCATTATTTTGGAGAGCCCGTTGGCAAAAGTCATACTGAAACGTACTAAGGTACGTGCTATAGGAGTACTACCGAAGTTTTCTTCACCTTCGTCCTGACGAGAAAGGTCAACGGATGTTTTGATAACATTGTGAGCTTTCTTGGAAGTACAAAGTGAATATACCATAATGGCACCGGCACCGATAAGGAAATACCAAGGTGTTTTGGCAGGGCCAAGCAAGGAGGTCATAAGAAATCCATCGTCACCAACACTTGTTCCGTTCGCGGTATAATCTACGAAAGAGGAATATCCGGCGAGAGGTACACCGATGAAATTCACCAAGTCGTTACCTGCAAAAGCCAGAGCAAGAGCAAATGTACCCATCAGTACCACTACTTTGAATACATTGATTTTTAGCCAGTGTAGTATTTGCATCAGTAGGGTGAAGAATACGAAGAAACAGCCGATAAGTAAAAATGTATTATCTTGTATCCACTGTTTATTTTCAGGAGTCATGAACGAACTGTCTTTCAGCCCCTTTATCAACATAAAATAAATGATAGATGTAGCGGCGATACCTCCGAAAATGGCAATACTATATTTCATCTTCTTTTTATAGTTAAAAGTGAACACCACGCGCGCCAGCCATTGTACCACCATACCGAAGAAGAAGGCGATTGCTACAGATACAAAAATTGCCATGATTACAGACAATGCCTTGTCTGTGTTGATAAGGTCTCCAAGTCCCAGTGTATCACTGTCGTATACTTTTATAAGCGCCAATGCAAATGTTCCTCCCAGAAGTTCGAATACCATAGAAACGGTAGTAGAGGTAGGCATACCCATCGTATTGAATACATCCAGTAGCACTACATCCGTCAACATCACGGCAAGCAAGATACACATGATTTCGGCAAAATAGAAATGTTCAGGTTGATAGATACCATGCCGGGCTATATCCATCATACCATTAGAGAGGGAAGCTCCGATAAAAACACCGATACCTGCTATGAACAATATGGTCTTGAAAGATGCTGCTTTTGCTCCTACAGCCGATTGGAGAAAATTGACTGCATCATTACTGACACCCACTACGAGATCAAACACGGCAAGGATGAACAGGAAGATGACAATACAAAGGTAGATAGTTTCCATAAATATGTATTTTATTTCTGGCTGCAAAGGAACAGTTTTCGTGTTGCAGAGAAATGTCATATATGTTACAGAAGTGTTACAATCTATCTTTTAAGTACTCATAGAAAGTATACTGCGCACGTATCTTTTCCTTTTGTGGGCGTGTTGATTTCCAGCGGTTTTGTAGATTGGCATCTACAAAACATGCTTTACGTTTGTCTGCCAGTTGGATGGCGAGCATATCTGCCAGTTCGCGTTTCAAGTCTGGATCCAGTATCGGGGTTACGGCCTCGATACGGCGGTAAAGATTGCGACGCATCCAGTCCGGTGAACCGAGAAAAAGTTTGGGTTTACCGCCATTTCCGAAATACCATATTCGGGCATGTTCCAGAAAAGTGTCTACAATACGAGTGACGCGGATATTACGGCTATATTTTTGTTCCGGTATCAAGCAGCAGATTCCTCGCACAATGAGGTCAATCTTTACTCCGGCTTGCGATGCCTCATAAAGCCTGTCTATCATGGTGGGGTCTTGCAAAGCATTCATTTTTAGGATAATTCGTCCTTGTTTTCCACTCTTAGCCAAGTTTATTTCGTGTTCGATGAGACGGTTCAACTCCGGTATCAAGTTGAAGCGAGCCACCAGTAGGCGGTGGAACACAGGATTTTCCTTGCCTTGCAAAGTACGGAACAGGTTATGCAGATCGTTGACAAGTATCGGATTACAGGTGAACAATCCACTGTCTGCATATAATGTTGCAGTCTTTTCATTAAAATTACCCGTGCTGATATATGCGTAGCTGGGTAGTTTGTGCCCCTGTTTATCACGGCGGAGTATGAGAGCCACCTTGGCATGTACTTTTAATCCCGGTATGCTGAAGATGATATTGATACCTGCCGCTTTCATCATTTCAGCGGTTGCCAGATTATTCTCTTCATCGAAGCGGGCTTTCAGTTCAACGAAAACGGTAACTTTCTTACCATTTTGGGCAGCAGCTATCAATGTGTTGATAACTGCAGAGTTTTCTGCAACACGATATTGAGTTACCATGATTTCACGTACGGTAGGTTCGTGAACGGCTTCATATAAAAAATGTATAAAATGTTCGAAAGAATGGTATGGATAATGCAGTAATAAATCTTTTTTTTCCACATACCGGAATATAGATTCCCGTTCATCCAGACAAGTTAATCTCATGGGTTGAGGCTTTCGTATAGGACGTACGGTTTGATTGGGGTTGGGGAGATGTCGTAGATCCTCCATATTCAGATGTTTGTCACCGGGTACCAGCTCTTGGCGGTTGATGCGAAAAGCATCTACCAAGAAATCGAGAAAATCATCCGGCATGGCACGGTCGTACACAAAACGGCAGACTGCACCAATCTTGCGTTTCTTTACTTTGGTCTTTACCTGCTCTATGATTTCAGAAGTATTGGCAGTGTCGTCAATCAGGATATCTGCATCACGCGAAATCTTGATACAATAACTGCTGTCCACTTCATAACCAGGAAAGATAGTACCGATGTTTGCTTTGATTATATCTTCTATGAACATAAGATAATAATTCTTTCCCACTTTGGGTAGTTCTATGAAACGGGGTACCTTGCTGTAGGGGAGTTTCATTACGAAATATTGCGTGCGGTTAGGGGAATTCAGTGGTACACCTTTTAAATATAAGCGTACGGCAAGATAAAGCCGGTTATCTCTGAGGAATGAGATTATTTTGTCTTTACTGACGGGAACGGGAGACAGGTAGGGGAAAATCTCTTCTCTAAAGAAACGATGTAGAAAATCTTTGTGAAACGGTTCTACATTACGACCTTGATAAAATATAATATGGTGTTCCCGTAGCGCAGGCAGTATCTTTTCTTCATAGATGCGGATACGTTCTTCTAACTGGCGGTTTACTTCTTCATTGATTTCTCCCACCAGTTCAATGGCAGACTGTACACTTTCTTCATCACTATGCGCAGCACCGGTTGCTATCGCTTTATGGTCTGCAACACGTATCTTATAGAACTCTTCCAGATTAGATGAGTATATGGAAATAAAGTTGATGCGTTCATATAGCGGTAATGTGTCGTCTTCAGCTTCCAGCAACACCCGGTAGTTGAATGATAACCAGCTGATGTCACGTTTGAAATATCTGTGTTCCATAAAATATCAGTTTAAAGAAAAGAAAAATGATAATTTGCCAGTGTTACACGTCTAAATTCCCATTGCTTTTCCTGTATTTTTTCCAAATATAATTACCTTTGTGTTAATAAACAACAGAAAGATGACAAAAGTTGGTTTACTATCGGATACGCATGCCTATTGGGATGAGAAATATCTTCAATACTTTGAAACGTGTGATGAGATATGGCACGCCGGTGATATAGGTTCGCTGGAAGTTGCCCGGAAATTGGCGGAATTCCGTCCCTTTCGTGCAGTTTATGGCAATATAGACGGGCAGGATATCCGTCGGCTCTATCCGCAGGTATTACGTTTTACGGTAGACGGAGCGGAAGTATTGATGAAGCATATCGGTGGATATCCCGGTAAATACGACCCTTCTATACAAGGCAGTATTCTGGTACATCCACCCAAACTGTTTGTCAGTGGACACTCTCATATCCTGAAAGTGAAATATGACAAGACTCTCAATCTGTTACATATCAATCCCGGAGCAGCCGGTATTTCTGGCTTTCATAAAGTGCGTACCATGGTTCGCTTTGTGGTGGATAATGGAGTGTTTAAGGACTTGGAAGTGATAGAGCTTGCCGGATAAGGCTTTTGCTTTTTAGGAGTTTACTATTCCTGAAAGAATAAATTATCATTGTATATTTTGTAATTTTGCGATTTTTATCGAACTTTGTACCCTGAATAGCAACGAGAGCCGTGGGGCGTTGTCCTCCTTCTTATTTTATTCTCCATTTGATGTAACACCAAAAAGAACTGAAATATGAAAGGAATTATTCTTGCCGGTGGCAGTGCCACTCGTCTCTATCCATTGTCGAAGGCTATATCCAAGCAGATAATGCCTGTCTACGACAAACCGATGATCTATTATCCTCTTTCCACATTGATGTTGGCCGGAATACGTGAGGTGTTGATAATCTCCACTCCGCGCGATTTGCCTATGTTCCGCGAATTACTGGGTACAGGTGAAGAACTCGGAATGGCTTTTTCTTACAAAATACAGGAGAAGCCTAACGGGCTGGCACAGGCTTTCGTCTTGGGTGCAGAGTTTTTGAATGGTGAGCCGGGATGCCTTATCCTGGGTGACAATATGTTCTATGGTCAAGGCTTTTCGGCCATGCTGAAGCGTGCCGCATCCATTGAAAAAGGTGCCTGCATCTTTGGATATTACGTAAAGGATCCTCGTGCATACGGTGTGGTGGAATTTGATGCCGATGGTAAAGCTATTTCTCTTGAAGAGAAACCGGTTCAACCCAAAAGTAATTATGCCGTTCCCGGTCTTTATTTCTACGACTCTACAGTAACAGCTAAAGCCGCTGCTCTAAAACCTTCGGCACGTGGTGAATATGAAATTACCGATCTCAACCGCCTTTATCTAAATGAAGGTACATTGAAAGTAGAACTTTTTGGACGTGGTTTTGCATGGCTTGATACGGGTAACTGTGACAGTCTGCTTGAAGCAAGTAACTTTGTGGCTACCATACAGAACCGTCAAGGTTTCCGTGTCAGCTGTATAGAAGAGATTGCATGGCGCAAGGGTTGGATAGATGCCGACCAGCTTTATCACCTCGGTGAGCAACTGGGTAAAACCGAATATGGCAAATACCTGATGGAACTCGCCGATTCTCACCGTTAATTGCTTGATGATTGATGGTGGATAATTTGTAATTAGTAATTTATAATTTGTAATTGTATGAAGACTTATCTCGTAACCGGTGCTGCCGGATTTATCGGAGCCAATTATATAAAATATATCCTGGCGAAACATGATGATATAAAAGTGGTGATATTGGATGCCCTGACATACGCGGGAAATTTGGGAACTATCGCTAAAGATATAGATGACGATCGTTGCATTTTTGTCAAAGGTGATATCTGTGACCGTATGCTTGCCGATGAACTGTTTGCTAAATATAAATTTGATTATGTAGTGAATTTTGCTGCTGAGAGCCATGTAGACCGCAGTATCGAAAATCCGCAACTTTTCTTGCAAACTAATATTTTGGGTACTCAAAATTTGCTTGATGCAGCTCGTCGTGCATGGGTGACGGGAAAGGATGAGTATGGTTATCCTACCTGGCGTAAGGGCGTTCGTTATCATCAGGTATCTACCGATGAAGTATATGGTTCGTTGGGTGCCGAGGGATACTTTACGGAACAAACCCCGCTTTGTCCACATAGTCCATATAGCGCTTCAAAGACAAGTGCCGATATGGTGGTGATGGCTTATCACGACACCTACAAGATGCCGGTGACTATCACCCGTTGTTCTAATAATTATGGCCCTTATCACTTCCCGGAAAAGCTGATCCCATTGATTATAAAGAACATTCTTGAAGGAAAGAAGTTGCCCGTTTATGGTGACGGAAGTAATGTACGCGACTGGTTGTATGTGGAAGATCATTGCAAGGCCATCGACCTTGTTGTGCGTCAGGGAGTAGAGGGGGAAGTTTATAATGTAGGCGGTCATAATGAAAAGACCAACTTGGAGATTGTGAAACTTACGATTGCTACTATCCGTCGTCTGATGGAAGAAGAACCCAAGTACCGTGAAGTTCTGAAAAAGAAAGTCAAAGGAACCGATGGACAGATTGATATCAGTTGGATCAATGAAGACCTGATTACGTTTGTGAAAGATCGTTTAGGGCATGATCAACGTTATGCTATCGATCCGGCAAAGATAACAAAAGCTTTAGGGTGGTTCCCCGAAACGAAGTTTGAAGTAGGTATTGTAAAGACCATTGAATGGTATCTGAATAATCAGGACTGGGTAGAAGAAGTGACCAGCGGTGATTATCAGAAATACTACGAAAAGATGTACGGAAAGCGATAAGAATCAACCAACCAATACTATCGTTAATAATAGACCAAAGAACAGCATATTACGCGATGTTTCGCCTAATATGCTGTTTAATTTTTTACCGCTTCTTATTGTAACCATTTTCCGCCAGGTGAGTATGTGCAAGTAAAGATAGATGCAGGGTGCTCCTATAAAGGCAAATGGATTCATTTTTCCGCTATAGACAAACCATAGGCAGAGAAGTGTGGCAACTACGCCCAAACCCAAATATAGATAGCGCCCGAAAGGTTCTCCGAAGCGTACAATCAATGTCTGTTTGCCGCTAAGTGCATCTTGCTCCCGATCCCGGTAGTTGTTTACAACCAGAAGTGTGTCTATCACCAATCCGCAAATAAGTGAAGCTATCCATACATCTGTAGTGAGGATATGTGTTTGCACATAATATGTTCCGCCCACGGACATGAAACCGAAAAAGATCAAGACTAGTAGATCTCCCCATCCACGGTAGGAAAGGATAGTGGTATATAAAAATGCGAATACAACACATAGTACTCCCAAGAGTATTAATTCCCAACCGCCATGAGGCAGTTGTTCCCAACATTCATGTAATATGGCACATCCCATCAGGCAAGAAAATACAAGCGTACTTCCTATTCCCCACCTCATGGCCCTGGGGGTAATCCAGCCTTGGGCACAGGCACGCTCTGGTCCCAACCGGTCTTCCCGATCACTACCTTTCAAATAATCATAGAGATCGTTAATAAAATTGGCTGCAATCTGCATGCCGCAGGCAAACAAGACGCACAATAATGCTAAGGCTATTTCAAAACCTCCGTCGGCAAATGCCAAAGAAGAACCTATTAATACAGGAATAATGGCTCCTGTTAATGTTTTGGGACGTGCTGCAAGTAGCCAGGCGTGGAGTGAGTTAGGCTTTATCTCTTTCATGTTGATTTCATTTTTTTGCTAGAGTCTGTTCGCAAAGATACTGAATTTGCCTATCTTTGTCTACGGCTATGATAAAGAATTAATATATCAGATGAAGAAGTTTTTATATTTGTCTCTGTTGGCTGCATGGCTTTTGTCTTCCTGCCAGTCTACCCGTAACTTCACTTCACCACTTCCCGGTGAGTATTCCGTAAAAATATCGGCATCTTCTGCGTCCGGTTATAAAAATGTGAAGCGTGTCAAGGAATATGAATTTTCCCATCGCGATGTTCCTGCAGCTTTTGATGGTTGTCGTTTGGTATTTGTTTCCGACTTGCATTACCGGAGTTTGTTGAAAGAAAAAGGACTGAAAGATGTTACCCGCTTGCTCAATGATTTGCATGCCGATGCCCTGCTCATTGGTGGCGATTTACATGAAGGATGCGAGTATGTACCTGCTGCTATTGCTGCATTGGGTGCAATAAAAACATCTTTGGGCACATATGCCGTTTTAGGCAATAATGATTATGAAGCTTGCTATGAGGATATTGTGAAAGAAATGGAGCGTCAGAATATTCATTTGCTGGAGCATAAAGTCGATACGTTGAAGCGGGATAGTGCGAAGATTTTAATAGCCGGTATACGTGATCCGTTTAATCTTGAACAGAATGGCCAGTCGCCTACACTCTCTCTGTCCCCTGATGATTTTGTCATTCTGCTGACACATACTCCCGATTATGCGGAAGAGGTTTCCATTACCAACACAGATCTGGTACTTGCCGGACATACGCATGGAGGGCAAGTTACATTATTCGGTCTATATGCCCCTATTATTCCTTCCCGTTATGGACAACGTTTCCTTACGGGACTGAAATATAATTCAAAAGGTACACCGATTATTATTACCAACGGTATTGGTACTTCCAATAAAAATATTCGTTTGTTTGCACCAAGCGAGGTGGTGGTGATTACACTGAAAAGATTAGATGAATAGTATCATTATCTGGATAAATGAACCGAAATTTGTCAAGAGCAGATTTATGTAAGATTAACGAACGGAAAATTCAAACTTTCCGTTTTTGTTTCCGTAGCATCCGGTTTGCCTGCTCTAAACGTACTATCTGCTAATGTTGAACATTACATCCGTAACCATGTACTTTAGCTCCCTAAACATCAAGGTTAATCGACGGATCTTCAGGCATTTTTATCGCAAACTACGGGTGTTTTGCCTATTTAATGTGGCATTTGGGAAGTAAAACTGCGTCGTTTGCCCTGCAAATGTGCGTCATTCCAAACAGGCAGGAACAGGGAGAAAACAAAAACGGAGAAGCAATGCTCCTCCGTTTTTGCTAATTTAAAATTGAAGTATCTATAAATTCAGGATACAAATATACTGTATTGGAAAGGCGATGTCAAATATATAGTGGTTTTTCTTTAAAATATTTTGTAATCCTGCATTTTAATGTGGGAAATTGTTAAGCGTAAGGATTTACATCAAAATCATTATTTTCTTCAGTGACCGATGAGTCTACTTGTACTCCCAATTCTATCTTACCGGTTTGAGTAGCCTTAATGGTTAACTTTATCCATTTCTGGGGTTCAAGAGAGTTTATTTCTCCCTCTTTCTCCACCGTTTTTCCATTGTAAGTACCTTTAACGACATAAATAAGCTTATTACTTGCGCCTTCCAATATATTGAAATATGCCGATTGAGTATCAAAAGTTGCATTCTCTTTAAATTCTAAACTACGGCTTTGCTTGCCTTCCCGGTAAATAGTTACACTATAAGGATTTTCTGGGTCTTTACCAAAAATGTTCTTGAATGTTTCATCGTATAGCACATTCACTTTTGCATTTTGCATTTTACATACAATATTTACATCTGTTGTCTGTGAAACAACGACATTAACGTCTTGGACTCCGTAATAGCGGGCTTTCCCCCAACGGTTATTAGCCGTCTCTGCATCATCACTTATACAGCTTTCTGCTATAATGGTATAGGTGCCTTCTATAAATCGTAGAGGAGTTGATTTAATGAGTCCATAAGTTTTTTTATTCAGATTAATAATATCCCCACTTTTAATTGTTATCAGATAGGAATCATCTGCTTCCGGATATATCGTTTCTGTACGGGTCGTAGCTACAGATATTTCAGGGTTAGTACCTATGTTGAGATTAATGTATCCATACTCTGTGAATGCAGGAACATCATTATTGCTGCATGCCGCTAAAAGAATGGATAGTACGATGAAGGATAAATATTTTTTCATTGTTATATGATTGTATGGGTTATTCATAAATAAGTTCAACTTCGTCTATAAATAGTTGACTACCTATAAACATGGGCATTACTCCATTTTTATCACTATGGTACTTGGAAACACTAGTATTGGTTCCTGATTCAAATATTATTTCATAATGTGTTGCTTGAGTTCTAAAATCATCATATACTATTTTCAACTTACTTTTCTCTTTCTGATATTCTGTATAATAGGATGGGGATGTCAATTCGGCTTTTCCTATTAATGTATTTCCATTGTATATATTTATTTTAAGAACTGGTTTATCGTTTTCCGTTGGAATATATTTATAATAGAAAGCTAATATACTAGGTCTTGAAGTACAACTAACTTTATCAGTGTAGAGACGTCCTATGGCACTATATTTAGGATTGTCTGGGGCGTTTAGTGATACTCCGGTAATTCCGTATCCGCTTGTCATTATTCTAGCACAATTATTAGATTTGGAATCGGTGTCAGGACGTGTCCCAGAGCGTGAACTCCAACTGTAGATATATCCATAATTTTTAGGACATTTAGTTTCATTGTTAGTTCTCCAAGGACTATTATTAGAATTATTATTTGAATAAAATTCATAAATAGCTCCACACCCATTCTTTCCCCAAGAATCTCCTCCCCAATTATCATTGTCTTTTCCTGTGATAATTGAATACTCATCCAAATTTCCATTAGGAATATTAATAATATTCTCTGTTGTAATTTCTATTGAATTGGTTGTAATTTCTTCACTTAATTGTGCCCTTACTTTATATTTGGTATTTGGGGAAAGATTTGTAAATATGATATCTCCTTTATTTTCGTAATCTTTAATTTTTTCGGCTGAACTCCAGTCTGAAGAAGTTGCTAACATTAGTTCATAAGTTATACCTTGAGGTGTATCTATTTTGTTTCCCTTCTCATCTGTTGCTATAGCAGGAGTTATATAAAGTCGTTTAGCCCATGCTCCTGCCTGTTGATTTGGCAATGTCAATGTCGGTAACGTCAAATTACAATTAATATTATATATCTTTTGTGCCATAGCATCCAATTCAGTAATTGTTTTTTTGATTTCAATTCCTGCTTTGTTTTTTCCTTCCAGCGTTAATGTATATTTCCCGGGCAATACATATAAAGATTGTCCGTTTGTGACTTCTTCTCTTTGTTCTCCGTATGAAACATAGAATTTAGGTACACCGGTAAAGTGATCAATAATATCTGTGGGTATATTGGGTGTTATAATGGCATTTGCCATAGTTGCGATAATGGTTCCTAATTTAGTTGTTTCTCCCTCACGGATAGAAAAGGTTGCTGTTCCTTCAAAATAAGGACTGTTTCCCATTTGTTGCTTATTTCCGTAGTAAGCACGGAGAGTGTAAGTAGCGACAAAAAGATCGACTCCGTTAGCGTAATGATCCATGTGTCCACTTTCAATCACAAAGTTATCAGGATCAATGATTTCAATTATCATATCATTGATACTTGGTGTAGGAATAGAATATGCACGGGTTGTTGCCTCTATTTCTATGTCTACGCCTCCTAAAACCACTCTTCCTTTTCCCTTACCTATGATAGAAGAGGAGTCGTCTGTCTGACAAGCAGTGAGTGCTGCCAGTACAACGAGAATAGTCAAGATATAACGTGAAACTTTCATACTTCTAATAATCATATTCCAAACTAAATTCATCTATTATTAATGTAGCTCCTGCTGCTCCCGTGAAATAATCACCATATTTACTGGCTGAACATACCACAATAAGGTAGGTAGGGATACGGCTGGTTGAATTATATTTTAAATTTAACTCTAACGGAGTATAGCTGCTGACCGTTGTACCACTGTTGAACTCTGCATAAGCGATGACATGCGGATCATTTTTGTCAAACAATTTACGGTCTCTGGGATTAGTCCTGATTTCTACCGGATTTTCCCAATCACCCAATGCTATGTATACCGAACATGTATCCGGTTTATTTTGATAAGGAAGAAAACGGTTATAGTCGGCGGTATTCGATTTTGACGGCAGATAAGTGATGGGGGCCGTGGTATATTTGTAATAACCTTTAAGCTTAGTGGGACGAGCCGTAAATTCTTTGCCAAAACCTAAAATACCGTTTGTACCGTCTGTACGTATGTATTCACCGATAAATAAGTTTCCGGCAGCAAACTTTCCTACACTGCCTAAGCCTACGAATTTAGAACTTAATTGTGCTGCTTGCCCACCCATTGGCGCGCCACTCCATGTATCGCTTGTAGGTATGGTAATGCTTTCTCCCAAAGTGGTAGCACCATCATTCCCGCTATCCCAGATTTGTGTACCGCTTTCTGTCCAAGGATTCCATACTTTACCCGTCTTATGCCATTCATCGAATGACCCGTTAGGCAATTCGATTGCTGTACCGGTAGTAAATTCCACTTCCTCACCTTTGTCTTCACCGGAGTAGGCTCGGCATGTATAGGCGGTATTTGCTTTCAGATGTGGAACACATGCCGTGAAACTACCGCCATTGGCGGTAATATACGAGATGTCTACTTTTTGCCATTCATCAGCATCTTTCTCTTTCAGCTCGAAACCGTTATCTGCGTTTTCTTGTCCCTCGCCGTAGAGCCACGCTACATTTACCCAACCATCTGCCGACTTGGTGACTACATTAGTCTCTACCTGGAATACATAGAGTGTCCATTCTTCCATTACGATGAAATCACGGAAGTTTACCACTACATTGGCTTTGGCATAGTTGCCATGTTGCTCCCATTCCAGATAGGGAATGCCACTACTCATGTTGACAGTGGAACCGGTAGGACCTAATTTTAGATCGGTCAGTTTGATTGTTTTCAAATTACCTTTAGTACTGATATTGACCGAGGCAAAATGTTCTGTCTCATTGAAGACTGCGGTACCTACCTGATTTTCTACGGTAAAGCGACGTTCTATGGTTTGATTGGCTTTCAAAGTCCATTGATAATCCTGATATAGTGAAAGCGTCATCGGATAAGGATTGCTAAGGTCTATAATTGTATCGTTGGGCAGGCTACAACGTCCTCCTTCTGTTACCGTAATACTCTTGACGTGTACTTTTTTCATGTTTACGGTATCTTCCAGATTAACGGTTACTGTCCGATCATCATTTGAAATGACGGCACTTCCTATTTGTCCGTCCACTTCGGTCGCAGTGACAAACAGTTTGATGTACGGATAGGGCACATCATTCTCGATACAAGCGCTAAACAGAGCAGCCATAATCAAGAAACATCCTAAACGGACTTGCATATACACTTTTTTATCCATACTTTTATATTATAAACAAAGGGTGATACCTATATTGATATTGAACAAATTGATTTTGAAATTGGCACCGCTGTTACGACGCTTACCGGTTTCTCCCAAATTGTTCTTTTGTGTTTCGCTGTTATACTTAAAACCAATTACTCCGAAAGACATTTCTGCCGATACGTTTTGCATAATAAATACGGCAATTCCCGGATTGATACCTATATGAAGTTCATACAAGGTTGTTTCGGTACTTTTGAATGCGTTTTCGGCTTCCGTAGCATCTGTTTCTCCATTTTCTTTGCCACGGGAGAAGCGAGTACTACCTGTATTGAATGAAAGAGTAGTTTCATTGAACAAACCGAAACGTCTGCCGGCATCTAATCCTACATAAGAACGATGAAACAGACCGATACTATAAGTATCTTCCGTATAACGTATGTCTTTCAGGGAGAAATCAAGATCATCCATGTTCAGAGCCAAGTTGTCCAGCTGGGCAATAGTATGGTTATAACCTAATTTAGCACCGATAACGATGTTGTTTCGTAAGGCATAACCAATGAAAGGTTTAACCGAAACTGTACGGGCATGACAATCAAAGTCTTTCAGTAAAGAGAACAACAAACGACTGTCTTCGCTATCAAAGTCAACGTAAGATGCCGTTGCACCGCCGATCCATTTACCTTTCGGAATGAAGCGATAATTGATAATACCACGGTCGTAACGTCCAATGGCTTTGGTGCGAATCATGTCTTCCGGTTTTGTTGTCACTTTGGGAGCTTGTACATAAACTGTATCATGTATAAGTATTGTTTCGCGGATAAGCGAATCGCGTCCGTCTTTGCTGCGGAGTGTATCGCTCAATTGACTCTGTGCGAAACCGATACTTGTCATGCAGCAGAATATATATGTTAATATCGTTCGTATCTTCATCTTTATTACAAATAAAAAGCGATGCCTAAGCCTATGGAAAATAGGTTAATGCGAAAATTCGCAGAGTTTAAAGAACGTTCGCCCACATAAACCTGGTTAGTCGTTTGCCGGGTTTTGCTGAAGTCAAATCCCAAAACACCTACACTGACCTCTACCGCTGTATAGTTATTGATGAAAGCAACCATTCCCGGTGCTACCCCTATATTGATGTCTGTAGAGGTAGCAAAGGTTCCTGTAACATCTTCGCCGGAACCACTGACTACTTTGGACTGGCTACCACCCATCTGCATCTGTATGTCGCAGTATAATCCGAAACGTTTGCTGTTTCCCAGGCTGATGTAACTACGCATCATTGCCATGGCGGCGTACGAATGTTTCAGTTGATACATGTCATCCAGGTCGAATTGGTTATCTTCGTCCACATTGATGCTTACTCCACTCAGCTTGGTCAGTGTGCGCCCATAGCTGAAGCGGCCTCCGGCTGCCAGATTATCCTTAAACGCATAACAGAACATCGGACTTACCTTGAAGGTATACCCGTCTGAATTGATACCTTCTATAATGAGAAAATTATAATTACTCTCATTGTGTTCCGAATAGGAGATAGAATTTCCTACAATCCATTGTCCTTTGGGAACAAAAGTTTTCAACTCGATAGCTCGTTTAAATTCTTGCGCTTGTACTTTTATTAAAGAAAGCACTGACAGCAAAATACATATGTATATAATTTTTTTCACGCGAATATCCGGTTATTCGTATACTAATTCAAGATCATCAAGCCACATAGTACTGCCTATACCACCGGTAAAATAATCTCCATATTTACTGGAGGATGCAACTAATATAATGCTGGTAGGTTTAGTGTCTGTACTACGATATTCAATAGGTATCCTGAATTCAATCATACCATCACCTTCAGTCGCAGCATCCCAAGTTTTTTCACCATAAGCAATGATGTGGGTGTCATTGGAATCAAAGAGTTGGGCATTATTACCATTCTTGAAATTAGTCTTAATGATAACGGGCCATGTTTCCCCGTTAGCGGTTTCTCCAACCCAGTTGCCAAGTGCTATATATATTTGTCCCTTATCCATATCACCTTCGTTGATATAGCTACAGTTATTTGTCATATCAACCGCTTTAGGTTCATAACGGATATAACCTTTTAAAGCTACAGGGCGGGAGGTGAAAGGACGTCCCCAACCCAATGTTCCGTTACCTCTGACACCGTCCATTACTGTTTTTACATATTTCCCGGCGAACAGATTGCCTGCTGCGAATTGATATACCCCCATCAGGCCGGCTTTCTTGGACTCCAGTTTGGCAGAAAAGTTACCACTATGCTTATATTGTTCACTGTAAGTTGTGATATTTATATTGGCGGTTGACGAGCCATGGTTTCCACTATCCCACCACATAGACTGTCCGGAACCATAAACTAACATAGGCGTACCGTCGGTCCAATACTCAAAACTGGAGTTTTCTAATTGTGTAGTAGATTCTGTTGTAAATTGGCTGATTATTGTTGAGGCAGCGGAACCTGCCATTGCCCAATATTCATAAGTTGTTCTGGGGGCTAATCCGGTGATATTTGCATAAAGTTGTTTGGAATTATTCACCCTTTGAGCCGGAACGGTTAATTCGTTTTTAGTACCTTTGATACGATATTTGAAAGCAAGTGCCTCTGTCGTTTCTTTTGCCAATGTAGCACGCAAAGTAGATTTGGTAGCCCAGACATCTTCTTCTGCTACATTGGTGGTAATTACTGTTGCATCTGATACGATGAAACGAAGCAAGGAGGTACGTTGTAGTTTATTGTCATCTGTGGCACTGATATAGATGTCATAGACTCCTTCGGCCTGTGATATCTTTGCCATGAGTGCATCAGAGAATGTTATTTTAGCATTACCTTGTCCTGTATTTACATTGTATTTTGAGTTAATGGTGACTCCGTAATTAGTGGCAAAGAACTCTTTGTCCTCCTTACTCATTGACACAATATCAAAGGAATTGACAGGCAGTCCCATATTCTTGAACTGATCGCAGGTTATCAAGGCTTTGGTCAGTATGGAAGAGGTTGCTATCCAGAATGCTTTGGCTGTTCCTTTATTCAGTTCTATAAATTGTTCATCTTCCAGCGTAAAACCATCTCCACTTATACTGGGACGTCTGTAGACAGGAACCTCAACAGTAGTTGTTTCCAACGGTTCCGTATTTACATCTAATGTAAGAGAGGCTCCACCATCAACATAACTGTCACTATTCTCTTCGTATCCGAAGATTAAATCGTAGCGTGTTGTGGGTAAAACGTCTAATGTGTTTGAACGGGTATAGTTATTACCGCTAAGAGTGGTTGCTTTAAACGTCCATGTCAACTGGCTATTGTCTGTGGGCATCATATAGTAACCGATAGCATCTTCATTATCAGGGGTGAATGTTAGACTACCTTTTGCTGAAGCTATTTGTACTTCGTAACTTTGAAATGCTTGGGTAAGACTTTTCCCGAATTCAACTTTTACTAAAGTATTGGCAATATGACATTCTACATCTACAGAAGTGGTTTGTCCGGCTAAGATATTAAAAGTTTCTTCTCCACGGTAGAATATCTTATCAAAGGAAGCTGCTACAGAATCACCGGCTGCCACTTTTATACTGTAGTCACCTGTGGCGAGCTGTACTTCTTCAGGTATTTCTCCCATTCCGCTGTATTTACGTATCAGGCCTTTGCCACTGTATATGCGGATTTTACAATTTTCTTTAAGGGCTTTCAGAGTCTCGTCTGATAAATTACGGGTAACGGTAGTTACTTTATCTTTTACTCCGATATTCAATCTGAGTAAACCATTTTCATTCAATTCGTCTTCCCTGCAACTGATGGCTATGAGAACGAAAAGTAATAAAATTGATATGTGGTATATATTTCGTTTCATGGATATTAATTGCTCCAAATAAGTGTTAAAGTTTCAGTCGTTTTATTATTTTTGGTGTCTACGACAGTAATAACAAAGTTATGTGTACCAGGATTTAACATCGTCAGTAGTCCGGTAAATTTGGTAATACTGAATACCAATTCTGTTTTACCTATAACATTTTCACCTACAGGGAAACCTAAACCGGTTAAAGCCTCTGCCAATTCTTCAGGATAAGCCAAATCGAAATTCTTCTTTAAATTAACATCCGCCAAAGCTTCTTCGTCTAATACGTCAGAATCGATGGTAACCTTCAAATTGGCGATGCCATTGCTGGCTGCGATATTCACTACAACCGGATATGGATTATTGACGTTTGTTGTTTCGGGTAATACGATAGCTTTAGATATATTAAATCCATCTCCTTTGATAGTGGGTTGTTCGCCGGTTGGATCGTCGGGTACGTCCGGTGTATCAGGCTCATCAGGAATCACGTCCTCATCCGGATCGACTATAATATCTTGCTCAATGGTTGTACAGGTAACATCTATACGAATACTGATATTTGCATTGCCACCTTCAGTATTACCACTTTCATCAATGTCTTTTAATGTGTATTTGATGATTTTGTGAGAACCGGCTTTTACCTGTGGAAAACCTTTAGAGATATCCACATTTTCACCCTCTATTGTCCCAGTCAGTCGGGTAGTGAGCATATTGGCATTCTCGCTGATTGCTTGATAGTAGCCGGCACGCTTTTCATCTTTTACAAAATCGAGCGAGCCTTCGCCCGACGTTACATTGGCTTTTACATCATCACCTAAAAGTTCTGATAATTTTTCGTCATATTCCACAGTAACCATGATACTGCGTAATACACATTGTAGAGTATTGATATTGGTAATCTGGTTTTCTGTAATCTCAAAATCTTCCTTTCCATAATAGTACGGGTTTTCAAACTCGGCCGGGAGCACATCATGTGAAAAGGCTGCGGCAGTATAGTTACCGACTTTCAGTGAAAATATCTCCGGCATTTCACTGTATTTCCACTCTTGTACAAGCTTGTTGGCGTTATCACGACTGTAAATACGGATAATATAGTCTTTTGTGTCTACTGACCGGGTATTGGCGTTAACATCTACAGTCAGCTTTAAAGATGATAAATTAAGCTGACCTTCTGCAATTGTTTCGGTTTTACTGTTGTCTTTTTCTGAGAATTGTTCGCGTTCACAGGAAGTTAATGTAAATAGGCACATTAAAAAGATTGCCGATATATATTCTAATTTTCTCATATTAATGTTAGTTCTATTAATTTACAGATATAGTAAATGTATTTTCTTTTCGTCCGCAGGTAACTGTCATTTGTGTAGATGATGTCAATGCTACTGGGAATGTGACACGAATTTGATGTGTAATGCCTTCGGTAGAAATGACCCCACATTCTAAATCTTGTGAAGCACCATACATAATATAACTGGTTTTGATAGTTTTAGGATCTCCGTCTAAAGTAACTTGTAGGTCTATGGAAGTAGCTCCTTTTTTGAGTGTCCCTGGAGTAGCTACTGCGAATTGGTTACTAAGGCTGTTTATTTTTAATATTACATCTGATGCATTTACTTTCTTCAATTTGTCTTTTGCTATGAGTTTAAAAACACTGGGAGTTCCATTATCATATTCCAAATGAGGGATGACGTTGGTAAAATCGATGGTTGCGATCTTGTCTTTATTTGTTCCAAGTCCTTTCATTTGTAAACCAAATGATTGTAATAGTTGTAGCTTATCTGTCGTTAAATTGGCCAAATCAATATCCGCTGGCCATCCTTGTGAGATAAGAGAAGCGGATGAGGTACTTAATATACACTCTTCGATACCGGCACGGGCATTCAGATATACTGAAATGGGGTGGTCTGTTGTTTTTCCTTCTTTGATCTCTAATGTTTCATTACTGGTAAATCCGTGAAGAATGAAGAAAGGTGGCTCAGTACGCATTGTTCCATCTGAAACGTCAATTGTAGATGTTACTTGTTCCGTCCGGTCTGTAAATGTTATATTGATAGTAGAACTACCGGCATTTACATCAAAATTGAATTGGTAGTGATGTTGTGGAAGAGCATTATCTATCACAATGGCCTGATAAGTCGATTGAGAACCACCATCACGTTTGGTTACATTGAGCATGAGTGTGAGTTTGCCGGGCTTAAAATAGCAGGAACGACTTTCGTCTTTAGTGAACCTAATAGCTGAATTTCCTTCGGAGTTAGCTTCAACATAATAATCAGAAAAATATTTTTTGAAGGCTTCTGTATAGGTTGTTGAAATTTTGACATTGGCAAGATAGCAGGTCACTTCTACATCTGTTTCTTTCTCATCTTCAATTGAAAATTCTTTAGTACCTACAAAATAAGGCATATTAAATCCTTCATTATGGAGTTGCCCGTACGAAGCTTTTAAAGTATATTGACCTATTGGGAATAAAACTTCGTCAGGATATTGACTGAATTTCTCCCAAGAATACTGTATATCATTTCCTTTTAATATGGATACAGCAAAATCACCTACTTCTGGTAAAGTTTCTTCTGTACGTGTGGTTACATCCTGTGTACTGTTGTCAGCCGTCAGTTTGATACTGAGCGTTCCTTTTCCCGTTGCCGCAGTCTCATCGTTATCTTTACTGCATCCGGATAACGAAAAACATATCGCTACAAACAGGGTAAGAATAGTTGTGTATTTTTTACCCATTGACAATACTTAATTATATTTTTTACCTGTTATATTTTGAAACCGGATGTAAAGATACGGTTTTAGTCCAATAATAGCTCCTTTTATATCGCTATTTTACAGGGGTAAATGAAAAATGGGACATACTTTGTCCCATTTCTAACAAAAAAAGAAAAGTTGATTATTTTGCTTTTGGCTTATTCTTAATTATTAAACGCTTAGAATTCAGGTAGCAGTACCACTCCTTGTTTCTTTTTACCGTCCATTTTAGCAATTACCGGATGCTCAAAGTGAACATGGCGCAAGTATTTACTTTCATATACAGCCGGTTGTGCATTCAAGAATTCCTGATTGTATATACCGTCATTCATAAAAGCATTGATGGTGAAATAGCCTACCCCGAATGAAGTCAGGTTTTGAAAGAAATGTGTACCCTGACTGGGGTCAACTCGATAATTCGTCAGGCCAGCCTCCACAATAATACGGGCGGCACTGATATGTGGCCATTTCACAGGGATGCCGAGCCAGGTATCGCTACTACCCCAGCGTCCCGGGCCTATCAGCACGTAATTTTTGCCCTCACTCAAGAACTGCTGGTTTAACTTTTCTATTTCCCAGGCAATTTCCTGGTTATGGGAAGCGCTATAATCATCTGTTTTTACATAAATCACATCTTGAATATCGTTCATGATACCATGCCCCAGGGAATTATTGGAACGTAGCAAAAGCTTTTCTTCGGAGATGGTGGTGAGGTCTTCATCAAGCATCTCTTTAGTATCTACGATGGGGCGGATCTGCAATAGATAGAAAGTTCCTGTTTTGTCCTTTTCGCGGCTCATGGTAGCGGCAAATTCTATTTCTACGGGACGGCGCATTTCCTGTTGACCATATTTCAAAGCTAATTGCAGTATACGCGGTAAGGGGAAAACATCATGTTGTAAAATATTGGCAAAGGTGATAACTTTACGCCCGCCGGGATACAAGCCATCGCGGATAATTTGGTCGTATGGATCGTAGGTAGATGCTATATAGTTCAACGAACCATCTTTTTCGGCTTCTTTTACATGAAGCTTGAGTAGGTTAAAACCGTCGTCGATGGAGAAATCGTGACCGGCATTACGCAGGTCGAGTGCATAGAAGCGGGTCTGCGTCTCTTTTAATGCGATTTCCATCTCACTGGTTTGCAATACCTGATGGGGATGATAGGGAGAGAAACGTAACGTCATTCCTCCGTCTACAATGTATTTTCCTAATCCGAGAGCGAGATTGACAATACCTTCTTCTGCCTTTTCATCACCGATAGGATAATAATTGAGCGAACGCGCCACACCCGACATGGAAGGGTAGTAACGGTCACCATATTGATTACCGACTACTTCCTGCAAGATTACAGCCATTTTTTCCTGATCGATGACATTGCTCGTAGCCTGCATATAAGCCTTCGAATCACGGAAATAAACCGAGGCATACACACCTTTGATGGCATCGCTAAGCATACGGAGCATCTCGTACTTGTCATCCAGATAAGGAATCATATAAGTATTGTAGATACCTGCAAAGGGTTGATAGTGAGAGTCTTCCAAGAGTGAAGACGAACGGATAGCGATAGGAGACTTCACAACATCGAAGAATGTAAAGAAATCTTCGACTAGGCGATCAGGTAGTTTAGCTTTAAGGAAATAACGCAAGATTACATCGTCGTCAGCATCAGAAAGTGCAACCTGGTATAGGTTGTTGGTGTCCATAAACTCGTCGAAGACATCCGTACAGAGTACGACGGTTTTGGGTATGGCTACCCGTGCATTCTCGAACTCTTCAAATTCGGGATGATGTTTCACCATGTTGTCAATAAATGCCAGACCACGTCCTTTACCGCCCAATGAACCGTCACCGATACGGGCAAAATTGGAGTAGCGGTCGAAGCGGTCACGTTTAAAGACGGCTACCACTCCCTGATTTTTCATTTTACGATATTTCACAATTGCCTCGAATATAATCCGGCGGTGAGCGTCTACATCCTGAAGACTGTTCCAAGTGATAGGTTTCAAGAACTCTGCAACGGGGAACATGGCGCGCGAATAAAGCCAACGGCTGACATGATTGCGACTGATGTGGTAAAGGAATGATTCTGCCGGTACGGCAAAGAGGATATTTTGTAACTCTTTAAGGTTCTTTACTCGTGCTATTTCTTCCAGTGTGTCTGGGTTACGGAAAATGAAATCACCGAAACCGAAATTATCTGATACGATGCGACGTAAGTCTACATCCATCTTCTTGGAGTTCTTGTCAATAAAGGCTGCATCGTATTTGGCAGCATATGCCACGTTGTCCGATTCGGAAGATTGAATAATGAGTGGAACGAACGGATCTTCTTTCCGTATGGCGGCACAAAGCTTTATACCTGCCAGTCCGTCTTTCTCTCCACGTTCTACTCGGGGAAAGCGGACATCGGTAATAACTCCTAATATATTGTTCTTATATTTTTCGTAGATATTAATAGCTTCTTCGTATGTACGGGCGAGAACAATTTTGGGGCGACCTCTCATACGCAACGTACGTTGGTGAGCATTCAGTGCTTCGGTAGAAAACTCTTGGCTCTGTTTCAATACGAATTTATAGAGGTTAGGTAAGATGGAGGAATAGAACCGGATGCCATCCTCTACTAACAATATGAGTTGTACGCCTACTTCATTAACGTCATGCTCCAAATTCATCTTATCTTCTATCAGTTTAATGATAGAAACTAATAAATCCGTATTTCCCAACCAGCAGAAAACATATTCAAAAGGACTCAAGTCTTCATTGGCGATGCGTTTGGTGATACCATGACTGAAAGGAGTCAGTATTACCATCGGAATATGTTCGTACTGGTTTTTAATGTTTCTCGCTATATCGAACCCTTCGTTATCTCCTGTACCTGGCATACAGATAATGAGATCGAAAGATATGGAAGATAGTTGCTTTAAAGCTTCTTCGTAAGTAGATACCTGTGTAAAACGTGGTGGATAACGTAGAGAAAGGGAAGTGTATTCATTAAATATTTTTTCATCGATACGTCCATCATCTTCCAGCATGAAGGCGTCATATGGGTTGGCTATCAGGAGGACATTGAAGATACGTCTTGTCATAAGATTGGCAAACTGTGTATCTTTGAAATAAAGTTGGTTTAATTTATACTTACTGAGCATGTTTCCTTACGGTTTATTAGTTCGAAGGACAAAAGTAATAGAAATCAAACCTATTTAGATGTTTTTTCAACCGTTTTTTTGATATTTGTACGTAATATTGCAACATGAAAAAACATATATTCATCATATTCGTATTTATTTTTGTTTGCGCAAATTTGTTTGCCGGTACATTTCGGTCCCTGAATGTGAAAGAAGGATTAAGTAGCAGACAGGTTTTTCAAATTGCTAAAGACTCTGTTGGATTTATATGGGCGTATACTCATATGGGGGTAGACCGTTATGATGGAAATGAAATACGACACTATAAACTTGAAGGAACAAGTGATTCCAAAGATCATATTTTATCATCAACCGTGATGTGTTGTGATAAAAATGGAACTCTTTGGATTGCATTGAAAAGTGGAAAAATCTATACTTACGATAAACGTACCGACTCTTTCGGACTGCATATTGATTTGTTTTCTTCTTTGTCCGGTTTAACTTTACATAACATCTTGTTCGATGATAATAATCATTTGTGGATTTGTACATCATCGGGGATTTATTCCTGGAATGAAGAGGAAGGTTTAACATTGGCGGGACTGAAAGGAAAAACGGTTTATTGTCTTGTTCAAAGAGATAATTCAGTTTTTTTTGCAGGGACGAATACGCATCTTTATAAACTGAAACTGGATGAACCGAACTGTACTTTTTCAGAAGAAGTTTTTCCTTCTCTGGTTGGGGTACATTTTGAATCCTTGTATACATCCGGGCTGAATTTGTTTATCGGAACTTTTTCCGATGGAATGTTTTCTGTAAACCTGATAACGGGTAAGGTAAAATCTTTCAAGGACATTATTCCACATGTTCCTATTCGTGCATTTGCCCAGACTAAAGATAATACTTTATTAGTTGGTGCCGATGGAGCAGGAGTTTTCCGTATCAATATCGTTACGGGAGAACTTATAGAACACTATGTGACGGATGAAGATAATGAAAGAAGCTTGAATGGTAATACGGTTTCAGATATTTGTGTAGATGAGTATAATAGAATATGGATAAGTACTTCTACCAATGGTATCAGCTATTTGGATCCGGATATACCAGATGTGAAGTGGATGAAACATGAACAAAATAATTCTAATTCGTTAATCGCCAATCATACAAACGTTATATTACAGGATTCGGAAGGTGATTATTGGTATGGTACGAACAATGGTGTCAGTTTGTATCAACCCAAACAAGGAAAATGGACACATTTTCTGAATGGTAGGGGACATGGTGCTAAAGTGGTTTTAACTCTATGTGAAGATAGAAGAGGAAATATTTGGATAGGTGGATATGGTATAGGTGTGTATTGCGTTCAGAAAAAGACGGGGCGGATACGGCAGATGGGTAAAAAGGATAAATCTGGAGATAAAGGGATAGCTACAGATTATATCTATGCGATGTATGCGGAAGGCGATAATATCTGGTTAGGCGGTATTGAGGGGGATTTCACCCGATATAACATACGGACAGATGCATATACTTATTATCCGATTGATTGTATCGGAGATATAAAACCTGTCGGAGATGGAAGTTCGTTGATGCTTGCCGGTTGTAATGGACTTGCTTTTTTTGATAAATCAACAGGAAAAACACAGTGGCATCACGAATTTGGTAATATCACTCTACGTTTTCCCGTCCGTTGCCTTTTACAGTCATCAATAGGGGATATATGGATGGGAACGGATGGAGACGGTTTGATAAGGTTTAATCCAGATACCGAACAGGCAAAATCTTATACAACCAGTGATGGGCTTGCTTCCAATTCAATCAATAGTTTATTGGAGGATAATGAAGGCCGTATTTGGTTCAATACGGAAAAAGAACTTTATTGTATGGATTTAACCCAAAATATCATTATCAGTGCTAACGACTTTCTGGATATAAGCTGGGGATATTATAATCCCAACTCTGCCTTAAAATTAAGTGACGGAAATCTTGTATTTGGTACTGCGGAGGGAGCTTTACTCTTTACCCCTTCTTTTAATTTGGAGCAGAATAATACGGTCAACCTGATATTTACGGATTTCAAATTGTTGTATCAATCGGTAAAGGCAGGTATGGGATCTCCATTGGAAAAGAATATTAACGATACACAGAACATCAGACTTAAGTATGTACAAAACTCTTTCTCTATTTCTTTTTCGGCTATTAATTTTATGGCTTCTCATAAAATAAGATATGAATATATGTTGGAAAATTTTATTGATGAGTGGAAAGGTACAAATTCTGTGCAGAGCGTAAATTACATGGATCTTTCTCCTGGTAAATATGTATTTCGGTTACGGGCTTTCGACAAGTATACGGGACAACTTTTAGGTAAACGTGATCTTGACATAGTGATAAATCCACCCTATTGGATTACTGGGTGGGCTTTATTGTTGTATGCTATTTCCTTTTCTGCCTTTATATATTTACTAATTCAATTTAGGAAACATAAGGTAAATGAGGACAGGATTAAAGAACGGATAGACTCTTTTATTAGTATAGCCCATGATATACGTACTCCTATCAGTCTGATTAAAGCTCCATTGAGCGAGCTGGAGATGCAATCTGATTTGTCGGATGTAAGTAAGAAGAAAGTTGCGGTAGCGGCACGGAATGTAGAAAAGTTATTCACCATGATAACTCAGCTGCTGGATTTGCAGAGAACGGAAAAATATCCTGGCTCTTTGAAAGTAGTCTTAGTGGATATCAAGGTATATATGGAAGAAAAGATATCTGGTTTTCGGATAGCAGCCCGGCAAAAGGAAATTGATTTACAGCTGGAAGTTGAAGCAGATATGCCCTTGATTTGGCTTGACAGAGAAAAGATGGATCACATTATCGACAATCTGCTTTCTAATGCTTTGAAGTATACGGAAAAAGGAACAATTGGTATTACGGTGAAGAAGGCCTCCAAAAAGTGGTCTATTGAAGTAAGGGATACAGGTATTGGTATTCCGCAAGATGAACAGAATAATATTTTCCACGAGTATTATCGGGCAAAAAATGTTGTTAACTCTCAGGAAACCGGAGTCGGTATCGGGTTGATGATTACTCGTCGGCTGGTACAGCAACATCATGGGACAATATCATTTGATAGTGTGGAAGGTGTTGGAACCACTTTTGTGGTAACCTTTCCGCAAAAAATTAAATCAGCAGAGGTAATAGTCGTTGAGACAGTAGAGAACGGCATGAAAACAACATCCAGAGTAGATACGCCGCAAAAAGTGGATTGTGCGGATAAAGACGTTCTACTCTTGATAGAAGACGATAAAGATATGCGCGAATATCTCACAGACAGTCTGTCATCAGAATATAAAGTTGTTATGGCTATGGATGGTGGGCAGGGGTTGGAAATGGCAAAAGAGATGAATCCGGATATTATTATTTCAGACATTGTAATGCCAGTATTGCAAGGTGATGAACTCTGTCGGATGTTGAAATCTTCTGTCGATACGAGCCATATTCCTATCATTTTATTAACGGCACTCAATGAACGCGAAAATATTATTCTGGGGCTGGAAGCTGGTGCAACGGATTATATTATCAAGCCTTTTGATTTATCTGTTTTGAAAGTTCGTTTAAGAAATATCCTCCAAAGTAGACAACATCTTCGTGAAACTGTTCTTTCTATGGATACTGTTATTGAAGAGACCGCCTATACCACTCAGCTTGATAAAGAATTTTTAGATAAGGTGATGGAGGTTGTTAATACGGAACTAGCAAATTCGGAACTTTCTATCAATGACTTTTGTAGGATGCTAGGTATGAGCCGTACTTCCGTTTACAACAAAATAAAGACATTGACCGGGCAAGGACCTAACGATTTTATCCGTATTGTACGTTTGAACAAAGCGAAGGAGCTATTACTTTCGCGAAAATACGCTATTGGAGAGGTTTCTTCTATGGTGGGATTTTCAGATCCCAAATACTTCAGTACTTGCTTTAAAAAACAGTTTGGTATTAGTCCAAGTAAAATTTAAAGTAATAATAACTATATTCAAACTTGTTCGGACGGTTAACAAACCTTTTTTGTTAAAAAATGAACCCTCGTTTCTCTATAAGTGCGTAATATTGTCGAAAGAAATATTACATAAAGCATAGAACAAAAATGGAAACGTATTTGGGCCTTGATTTGGGCGGTACTAAATTGTTGATAGGTGAAATAGATAACCGTGGAAACATCTTGAAATATAAGAAGTATGATTCCGGTTTTTTTAATCAACAGGCTACATTGGAAATCATAAAGACATCACTTGATGATTACATTAAAACGGTTGGTTGGTATGACCAGAAACCGTTGGCAATGGGTGTAGGATTAATTGGTAGGGTAGACCCGGATGAAGGTGTCTGGTTACAGATTGATCCGAGTAGGACACAGCCGATAGTATTGGCTAAAGAACTGTCAGATTTATATGGTATGCCATGCCATATAGATAATGACGTAAAGAGTGCAACAAGAGCCGAACGTGTCTGGGGATTTGGACAAATATCCAAGAATTTTATTTATATGAATGTCGGTACTGGTATTGCAGTCGGTACGGTAATTAATGGTAGGCAGATACGTGGAAGTCATTTTAATGCAGGGGAAGTAGGGCATGTACGCGTTGGTGTGAATGTTGGTGTTAAATGTACTTGTGGACGTATGGACTGTGTTGAGGCAATAGCTTCGGGAATTGGTTTTGACCGTTGCGCCCGGCTTCTGTGTGAGGAGTATGAAACTAATCTACATATTCCGGCAGACAGAGGAGAAAGAATTCCCGTCAGCGAGATTTTTGCATTAAGTCAGAAAGGCGATCCTCTGTGCGAAAAACTGGTAGAGAACGGTTCGGCAGCTTTAGCTAACTTGATAATGAATTTGGTACGTATGACCGATCCGGATACTATTGTGCTGGGAGGTGGTGTGGTAGCCGATGGCTATATACATTCCAAAATTCTGGAACAACTAAATTCTACTACAATGCGGTTTGTCAGTAACGGAGTTGTCATTACAAAATTGAATCCTGATTTTATAGGCTTATTGGGTGCAGGTGCTGTAGCTATGAATATGTAACTTCTTCTTCTATTATGAAAATAACTGTTGCCAAAAACGAGAGAGAATTTGATTGTATTGCAGCTTGGCGTATTATCGGTGAGGTATTGAATAAGTATAATTGCGTTATCGGACTTTCAACAGGGCGTACTACGGGCAATCTTCATAGACTTGTCGGAGAAATATATATCCAATATCCGTTTGATGTTTCAGGTGTAACCTTCTTTGGATTGGATGAAGTAACAAATGTTCCGCGTGAGTATGCGGGTGCTTGTTATACTATGCTAAAAACAGAATTGATAGATACATTACACATCAAAGAAGAAAACTTCTTAATGTTACCTACTCAAGCAGATGACTTTGTGAAAGCTTGTAAAAACTTCCAGCTCGAAATAGAAAAACGCGGGGGAATTGATTTGCTGATTTTGGGGTTAGGGGAAAACGGACATTTAGGATTTAATCAACCCCAGTCACCTTTTGAAAGTGAAACATGGGTTACCCAGATGGACAATCGTCTGGAAGAACGTATTCGACGAGAGACTAATTCATCGCTCGAAATGCGGTTAGGAGGAGTAACATTGGGAATAAAGAATATTATGCAGGCTCGTAAGATCGTATTAGTAGCTAAAGGAGAGAATAAGGCAGAGATTGTAAAGAAGATGCTTGAAGGACCGGTAACTATTGATGTTCCGGCATCTGTCCTTCAGCTGCATCCTAATTGCGAGTTTTTGTTGGATGATACTTCGGCTGCGGCGCTAACCAATAGATAATTCGGTTCATTTATTTAATACTATGGTTTTATGACACAACAAGAAAAACAGGTAAATCACATAGGACCATTCATCACAATGGTATTCCTATTCTTGATAGTAGGTTTTTTGACCACTGCCAATACGCAGTTTCAAGGTCCGTTGAAAGCAACATTCCTTGCCGAAGTCGGAGGGTTGAAAAATACTTTCGCTACCTTGATTACTTTTTCCTGGTTTTTGGCTTATCCCGTTTGTGGCGGTATCGGTTCATCCTGGATTAGTAAATATGGTTATAAGGGAACCCTGATTCGTGGATTATTGGTGATGATAACAGGCTTGGGACTTTTTTTTGTTTCTTCCTATTTCACGGTTCACTACCCGGATGTCAACTGGGGAGTAAGTGGGAATGTGATACCTATCGGTTTTCTGATTTTCTTGGCAGGTTCTTTTGTGGTAGGTGCATCTGCCACTATTTTGCAAGTAGTCATTAATCCTTATCTTACTGCATGCCACGTAAAGGGAACTCAATCCATTCAACGCCTGGCTATAGGTGGCTCCGCCAACTCCGTGGGTACTACACTTGCTCCTTATTTTGTGACGGGTGTTGTATTTGGCGGTTTAGCAATGGAAGATATCCAAATTAATCAATTAATGATGCCGTTTTTAGTGTTAATGGTAGTCATTTCTTTGATTGTATTTCTATTGATAAAGTTATCTTTACCCGATATACAAGGGACGCGTGTAGAAAAAGGTGAAAAACTCGAAAAAAGCATCTGGTCTTTCAAACATTTGACTTTTGGGGTTTGCGCTATCTTTTTTTATGTAGGAGTGGAGGTATGTATAGGTGCCAATATCAATCTTTATGCTATTGAAATGAATTATGCCTCTCCTGCATTAATGGCTACTTTGTATTGGAGTGGTATGCTTGTAGGGCGTTTGGTGGGTAGTTCGTTGAGTAAAATTTCTCCTCGTGTACAATTGACGGTTACAACGATAGTAGCGGGAGTATTTGCTTTACTGGCCATTTTGTTTAATAATCCCTGGTTGCTTACAGCCGTTGGATTGTTCCATTCAATTATGTGGGGGGCAATTTTTACTCTGTCCGTAGCTCATTTGGGGAAATATACATCGATTGCTTCCGGAGTATTTATGATTGGAGTAGTGGGCGGAGCTATATTACCCTTGTTACAAGGAGTATTGGCAGACATTTTGGGTAGTTGGAGATGGTCCTGGCTTATTGTTCTTTTGGGAGAAATGTTTATGTTGTATTATGCTTTGATAGGTTCACGTATTCGTCAATTTGCTGATTAAATAAAATTATACTTATGAAGAAACTGAAAATTATCATGATGGCTGTATTGGCAATATTTGTTTCATACGGCAGTGCGCAGACCAAAAGTATCTTGAGTGAAAAAGTTATTGTGGCTTATGTAACTTCTTGGAGTCAGGTTATACCGAATCCTGAATACATGACACATATTAATTATGCTTTTGGACACGTTAGTGAGACATTTAACGGTGTAGGGATAGCCAATGAAACACGTTTGCGTCGGATCGTTGAATTAAAAAAACAGAAGCCGGAATTGAAAGTCATGTTGTCTATCGGTGGTTGGGGAAGTGGCCGTTTTAGTGAGATGGCAGCTGATGAAAATTATCGTAAATCTTTTGCTAAAGATTGCCAACGTGTAGTAAAAGAGTATGGGTTGGATGGTATAGATATTGACTGGGAATATCCTACTAGTTCTGCCGCTGATATTTCTTCTTCACCGGATGATACCAAGAACTTTACTTTCTTGATGCGTGATATCCGGAAAGCTATCGGTAAGAAAAAATTACTTACTCTTGCTACAGTGGCTTCGGCTGAATATATTGATTTTAAAGCAATTTTGCCCTATATCGATTTTGTTAATATCATGTCTTATGATATGGGAACTGCTCCCAAACACCATGCTGCTCTTTATTCCTCGGACAACAGTGGATGGATGACTGCTTCCAAAGCAGTTGAGGCTCATCTAACAGCAGGTATTCCTGCTTCCAAATTGGTGATGGGGATACCTTTCTATGGCCGTGGTGGAAAAAAATATCCTAATTTTCAGGATTTTAATAAGATAGATACTTCGGATAAGCGATTTACTCAAGAATGGGATGAAGTGGCAAAAGTTCCATATTTGGCTGATGAGAAGGGTACTCTTGTTTTTGGTTTTGAAAATCCCCGTTCGCTTGCAATCAAATGTCAATATGTATTGGATAATAACTTACTGGGAGGTATGTATTGGGACTATGCAGGTGATAATTTTCAAGGGGATATGAGCCGTACGCTCTATGAAAGTTTAATTCAATATAAGAAAGGAAAGATTGCTACTCGTCGGGTATTGGTGCTGACAGAACGCGGTGGACAACATGGAGGCTTTACGGATGCTGGTTTACAATGGCTCAATGAAGAAAGTGAGAAGTTGAACTTTGAAGTAACGGAAATCAATAATACAAAACCGATAACAGAAGAATATCTCAAGCAATTCCATTTGATCATTCAACTCGACTTCCCGCCTTATACTTGGAGTAACGAGGCTCAAGAGGCTTTCATTAATTATATTGATAAAGGTTATGGTGGCTGGATTGGTTTTCATCATGCTACTTTGTTGGGAGAGTTTGATGGATATCCCTTATGGCAATGGTTCTCGAATTTTATGGGTGGTATCCGTTTCAAAAGCTATATAGCACCGCTTGCCGGTGGTGTAGCTGTGGTAGAAGATCCGCAACATCCGGTGATGCAAGGGATACCCGATACATTTGTAATTCCTGATGATGAATGGTACACCTATGATAAAAGTCCGCGTCCCAATGTGCATGTCTTGGCACATGTGGATGAATACAGTTACCAACCGGCTTCTGATATAAAAATGGGTGATCATCCTATAATTTGGATAAATCCGTATAAGAAAGCACGGAATGTTTATTTCCAAATAGGACATAGCTCGAAGTTATATCAGACAGAAGCTTTCACCCAAATGTTCCATAATGCGATACAATGGGTATTGGATAAGTAATAATTAGATTTAGCTATCTTTTTCTGATGTAAATTTTGTGGGTTACTCTTCCGGAAGTTTATATTCTCATTTCCGGTTGAGTAATCCACGCTTCTATTTATTATTTGTTAATAGTTTTGTTGGTTGAATAACATATATCTCCAAAATGTATTACGATATTTCATATTTATTGTTTGGAGACCGGATGAACCTTTTTGAAGTAATTCTGAATATTCTTTGTATTCGGTTTGCTTTTGTCTACTGATGTCATAGTGGCTTAAAATTTCAGGATATTTGTCGGAAAGCATTAGTAGGGCTTCTGCATAGTGAGTAGGAATAGCCTTTTCTTCAGACCAATAAGTTCGGAACATACTATAGAAAGAATCCAGTTCTTTTTCTAATAATAAACAACAGAGCAGATAGTTAAGTGCACGTTGATCTGTACAGTCTAATTCTAATAAATAGAGTGCTGTTACTGATAATTTGGCATTGATAAAAAATACTCTGTGTGGTATATCCGGTTGGGTAGTCTGTTGTAGAAAGATATTACGAGTTCTGATAAATTTTTTGTGACAAGTGCTATGTGAAAGTATATTTAGATAGAATTTGGCTTGTCTAATGTCTCCTTTTTGCATGTACCAGTCTACCAAACGCCGTGTGGCTGCAAAAGTCATGTCACCGGAAACTCCAGCCTGATTTTCTTGAAAAGCGAATCGTATCGCCTCATTAGGTAATCCTAAATTCCAATAAAATAGAGAATTGAAACGATATGGGACAGAACCTTGTGTATCAAATAAAAAATCTTTTTCATTTCTTATTGGAAAGTGAAACAGGTATTCGCCCAATAGTTCTTTTTCGCTAAGTGCTAACAGGAAATAGCGGAACTGTACTTCTCTTATTGGCTGTATGTCATTGGGAATTTCTTTTAGTATTACATCCCATTGATGGTTGACAGCGGCGTGCTCTATCCATTGCATCTTTTCAAAGTATAGGCGATTGGGGTTATACAACAAATTGTGTATAACTAATAATATACAGATGATGGGAACAGAATATTCACAAATCTTTAATAGGTATTTATTATCTGTTTGGGGGATATGAGTAATAATAGGAACTTTTCGTATCAATAGGCTGATTATAGCCAATATCCAAATAATGATAACCCATGTTATGGAAAACTCAATACCTACTTTCTCTGTTTGCTGTATGGCAAATATATAAGATGGAATAAAGGATATCCAAAGCCATTTTCGGTTACCTAATAACCGATAAAATATTATATCACAAGCTGCTAAAACGAATAGAACGAAGATCGTCTGTAGAATTGCACCTACCCAGTGGTATTGATAGAATTGTGCGATATAGTTACCGATTATTTTGATAAAATCTGTAGGTAATGAATGATATTTATAGAAATAGTCGGGAATATTAGCATAGAAAGTGGTTTCTTCGAGATGTTGGATTGTATGAGGATAACAAATATACCAGAGCCCGAATAGGATACCAGCCAAAAGTAACCGGAATAGAATAATCTTTTTCATAATGTTAGTAATTATACTTAAATTTAATCTCACCTTTTACAAAGTCAGGGACATTATATGACTGTATACGTGTCCAGTTGTCTTCCGGATTTTTTTGTGGAAGTAGGAATGGCTTTCCTATTTGTCCATTTTTACTGAAATGTGCGATATATAACCGTGTATGTCTTCCGTCCATTCGGCGGCTGGTAAAGAGAATCCATCGTCCGTTGGATGACCAGGAATGAAAACTTTCAGCTTCCGGACTATTCAGAATATTGGTATTTAATTCTTTATTTTCTTTTAAATCTATAATTTTAAGATCTGCTTCCGAATGCCATATGGGGAAAGTACCATAAGCTGCTTCCGAATAAAGCAGATAACGTCCGTCTGCCGAAACGCGTGGATGAGATGCACTACCATGGCGTTTTTTCGGATTGTATAGTGTATCAATTTGTTGTCCAAATGTTCCGTCATCCGCTGAGAAATTAACACATAAAATAGCATATTTCACGTTGGTACATTTTACAGGAATATTTTCTTCCGGGGTTGCTGAACAGAAATAAAGTGTTTTTCCGTCAGGACTCCATGTGGGAAAGGTTTCCCAATTATTTGATTGGTTAAAACGTGTATCTGTCAGAACCTGCTGCTTTTCTGAATCATAAAGTAGTAAATCAGAACTACTGTCATATACTTCTATGGCTTTTTTCCCTCTATTATAGAATGATTGCAAGGTCATGTTGGACGAGAATAGTATCCATCTTCCATTGGGATGCCAAGCTGGATAGACACCATGTTGGTGCTTTCCCATTTTACTTAGGTCTATTTTTTGAACTATTCCATTCTTTACGATAATAGTTCCCCCTTCTTTTCCACGTTCATGGAAAAGAAACATATCAGACGAATTTTTGCAAGAAGAGTGACAGTTAAAGCATTTCAATGTGTTCTTATGATTGTCTACTATGGTTTTCTCTTTGAAGGATGACAGCTCACGTTGATAAATTCCCATGTGATTCCATGGCTCGTAGCCGGGGTCAATCAGACGGTAAACAATGTATGGGTCGATGAGGTCATTACTGATATTTATTTCAAAAGGTTTGTAAATGATACCCTGCGGATATTGGGGACTCCAGATAGAAACGGTAACGCAAAGTGTATTACCTATTTGATTATTCATTAGTTGTTTCCACTTCTTCTCTGGAATATTAAGTCTTTTTCCCCCTGATACAGTTAACAATGGAGTCCCATTAAGAGTTGTAAATTCAACTTTGATATTATTAGCCTTTTCTACCCGGAAATTTAAGGGAGCAATATTTGCAGGAATGGTCACAAAGGTGTAGTCAGGGAAAATCTTCGGATATTCCATTGATTTCTCAATAGTATTGCTATGGCTGTTGGAACATGCTGAAATTATAAAAAACGACCAATAATAGATCAGTATAAAAGGAATGTGTTTCATGATAGATAAGGGTTCTAATAAAATGAAAACAAGAGTGAGTCCGGTTTTATACCGGACACACTCTTCAGATTTAGTGTCAAACTAACTGTTACTTATCCTTCACGCCCAGGGATGGGAGTATAGTTTTTGATAATAGGTATGGAACGATTACCATATATATCAATGGTATATATTTCAAAAGTATAACTTTGCAGTAATAATCCACTGAGAGTATACTCTGTTTTCATACCGACTTCTACACTTTCGGACTTCGTACTTGATTCTTTATAAACAATCTCTACAGATTTTATACGATCTGTTTTTGGAAAAGTCCAAGTGAGTGTTAATGAACCCGCTTCCGGTGATATGGCATTTACCTCGGTCACTGCTGGTGAATAAGTGGGATGTTCATCCCGATAGTCTTTATAGTTCTCGTCCATACCTTCGCAAGATATGTTGATTAATACTGTAAAAGAGCATAATATAAAATATATAACTTTTTTCATAATGTTCCTCCTTTTAATCTAATTCTTCTTCGATAATACCACCATAAAATGTGATTTCTGAGAGTCCGGAACAACTACCTTTACTGGTATCCCAATTAGACGTAAATCGTATCCTTATATAACGTACTTCCGGTGACATAGTATCCAGTTCCCATAAATGTCCTTCCAATGCTGCGTCGTATGAAGCTTGGTTGGGCATCCATGTCGTCCAGTCGGCTTTTTGTTCAAATGAATATACTGTTCTGTTTTCACGAACAGGAAGTGGCCCTTGGTCAGTATTTGTCGCGATATCGCAATCTTGTATCAAGAACCATTCTTGTGTATTCATTGAACCAAAAACTTTGAATGATTTAAGATTTTCAGGTTCATAGTAAAAATAATCCTTACTTGTACCATCTGTAGACCAATGTTGGGCATAATTACTCCAACCATACCAATGGGCACGTTGCCATGCTCTGATACGGGAGATATTAATTGTTTGGTGTAAGTCGATAACAATATCCATTTGGTCTGTATCCCATGGCCAAGAGTTTCCATATTCGCCTTTTTCTGTTCCCGCATAACTTTGGTCATAGGAACCGGATGCGTCAGTAATTACCTCCTTTATATCCTTATTGTCTATTACACCGTCAAAAATAGCTCTGTTCGTATTTTCCCATTTTTCTTTCAGTGTAGTTTGGTCGTCAACCAATGTCCAAATATAGGTTCTGTAACCGTTTTCATCATCTATATATTTGGGAATGGTTACTTCTTCCTTGATATCATATTCTATTTGGGACGACTCGGTTGTTTTATTTCCCATCATGTCTTCTACAGTAAAACTGAATTTATGGACACCTGGGGTAATGCCACGAACTTTGACTTTGGCTGTTTCTTTAGCTGAACTCAGATAACGTGTTTTTATATCGTCACCATCCGTATAATTCAGCGTTATGTATACAGCTTTTCCGCCGGCACCATTATCTTCACCAGAAGGATTGGTCCATCGTAACTCTACACCTCCTACAATCTCAATAATTTGAAGATTGTCATTGATAATGTTAATATATGATCGTCCAGGTTTTATTTTGATTGTTTCTACCGGAGATTCTTTTCCTTCTTTATCGATTGCGGATATAGCTACCGGATATTCTTTCGCTTCGTCTGCCAATCCACTGATTTCAATTTTATTATCATAAATACTTACTACATTGAAGACGTCTTTGCCTAACGAATTGGTATAGGCTGCTTTCACATAGAGAAGTTCATTACTGTTTGGAGCTGTAAAAGTAATGATTGCTCCACCGCTGATAGGTGTCCAGTTTATGTTTGTCACAGCTCCTAAACTTGAGATGTTATCATCATCTTTACAACTAGCCAAGCAAAGTAACAGTACTGGCAAGAATAAAGTTAATCGTTTTAAATAATCTATTTTCATATTCATATTATTTTAATAAATCATTTTTAATATCCGGGGTTTTGTACCAGGTTTGTATTGTTCACCAATTCTTTAGTGGCGATAGGCCAGAGATAATTACGTTGGGTAAATACATGAAGCATGTTTTTCAGTTCTTGTATTTGATAAAAACCTTCGGCGGTACTCGAGTTGGCATTCCATGTTCTGATAACTGAGTTGAATATATCTCCCTTTAACCAACGGCGCACATCATCGTTACGATAGCCTTCGAATGATAACTCAATAGTACGTTCCTGATGAATAATTTCACGCATACCTTCCTGAGTTTTATAGTAATCAGGGTGTTTTTTAGCTTTAGCCCATGCCTCCTCGATATCTGGAACTCCAGAACGTCTGCGTATTTCATTCAGATAGAATAATATATCACTCTGCTTTTCTGTTCCGTAAGCTTCATTTAAGGCTTCTGCATAACTTAAATAAAGTTCCCCCAAACGAATAATGGGCCATGCGTAAAGAACGTAACTGGAATTAGTTCCCTTGCTGTCTGGATGAACTACTTTTCTCAAAAAATAACCTAGACTGAAATCAATGTCATTTTCTTTGGGCCGTCCATTACTTTCCTTAAAACGGAATTTTAAGTCATAAATTTGACCATATCCTCGTACTCTGGAGCGGTCGAAACCGATAGAAGCATAGAAACGTGGTTCACGATTCATATGTATTTTCACTGTTTGTTCACCGGGGATTGCTACGTCGGCATCCGCATCGGTAATAGTGGTGAGTTCATAACGGTTATCATAATCGAAGTCAGGATCCTCATCCATTGGAAGACCGTTCTTGGTATAGAAAAACTCTGCTGCGTTCATGGAAGGACTAAACCATTGCCATGCATCACCGGTACTTGATTCGTCTTTATGTTTGAAATTTACGGAACGTTGTATATAATGCCAATCCTGACTGCCGTATGCTCCTTTATTTGATATCCGTGAAAGTCCCCATATTAATTCTTCATTCCACTTATCTACCATCATATATTGATAGTTATACATATAAGGTAGCCGGTCTGGATCACTTTTTATGTATTCTGTATCATATTCCGGGTAGCTATCTGTATATTTATATAGTTTACTACCTGTTCCTTCTGCGGCATCAATGGCTTCTTTTAATGCTGTGGCAGCATTTACCCATTTTTGATGCTCTGCTTGTGTATCACCTGATGGAAATAGCTTGACACCATCTTTATCGGTAAAACCAGCATACATCGGATTATTATTGAACAGAGGGCTGGCAGCATATAATAATACTTTGGCTTTAAGACCTTTAGCTATCACTTGGTCGATACGTCCCAATTCTGTAGCACTTGTAACTTTAGTAGGTAATGCTTCGATGCTTTCATCTAATAGCGAAACGATATAATTTACCACATCATCTACCGGCTGACGTTTCGGCATGGCTGCTTCACCTTCTGCATCAATAGGGATATTTTCTTTAATCAAGGGTATAGGACCATATTGGGAGAATAACATGAAATGATAGTAGGCTTTTAAGAATTTTACTTCTGCGCTCCAACGACTGATTTCACTTTGTGTCATATCCGGTACACGCTGGATATTTTCTAGGAATTCATTGCAGATACGAATAGGGACGAAAAATGATTTATCAGCAGGAGATAAAGCTTTCCAGTTATCTACAGCGTCATTCCAATACCCTAAGACTGGATAATCTGCATTTAATTGTCCAAGAACAACTTGTTTACCTGGAGTTACACGATCAAGATTCATGATCATTTCATCGGATGCACCGATCATACCATAGGTGTTGTCATAAACTGGAATGTAATGGTAACAGGTGGCAAGTGCCCGATAAGCCGATTCTTTACGATCAAAAAGTAAGGATATTTCCTGTGTTTTATCTGGAACCACATCCAGGTAATCCGCACATCCACTGCTCATAATAGCTAGCAATGAGATGAATGTATATTTTATTAATTTTTTCATATTACTTATGCATATCTTTAAAATGAAACATTTATGCCGACATTATAAATACGTTGTGTCGGATAACCGATACCGTATCCTCCCATTTCGGGATCCCACATTTTGAATTTACTGAAACAAAGCAGATTGTTTCCTGAGAAGAAAAGACGAGCTTGGTTTAGTCCCCATTTGCGAATAGTCTTTTCTGGTATGGAAATACCGAATTCAAGAGTCTTTAGGCGTAAGAAAGAACCGTCACGTAACCACCATGTGGAAGTTTTATTATTATTAGCGATGGAACGGGTTGATAAACGAGGCCAAAAAGCATTAGGATTGGGATTGGATTCTGACCAATAGTCATCAGCTACAATTTGGAGTGCATTACGATAATTGGTGAATGGTTCGATGCTACTCGGGTCTATGAAAAATGATGAACGTGCTGATCCTTGAAAAAAGAAAGAAAAATCAAAAATTTTATAACCGGTAGAGATACCGAAACCATAGATGATTTCCGGAGTATCAGGAAAACCTATGGCAACTTGATCTTTTTCATCAATCTTACCATCTTTATTGATGTCTACATATTTGATATCACCTGGCATTACGTCGTCCGATGCCTCTACATATGGACTGTCTGATAATTTTGCGTCAAATTGAACAGGAGAGTTACGAATGTCTTCTTTGTCGATAAACAGACGTTCGGCAACGTATCCCCATTTTTGATTTAGAGAGTAACCGGTTTTGTTTCTCCAGGGTTCTTGATATTTAATGTCACCACCTTCTACATATTCACTGGTAGCCCAAGTGTAATTAAAACGACCGGAAATCCACCAGTCTTTATTTATACTCCAGTTTAGGTCTACTGAGGTGTCTATACCATGTGATTTTGCTTTACCGATATTCCCCTTAATAGCTGCCGTTGTACCTGTAGTATATGGAACTGATTCGCGAGTTTGATAAATATCGCTACGTCTCTCGGTAAAGTACTCAAATTGGACATTAAAGATATCCAGCAGATTTATTTCAATACCATAGTTGGCTTTTTTTGCTATTTCCCAACCGATTTCTGCATTAGCATATCGGTTTATTGAATATCCATTATATCCATTTCCAAAATCAGAACCGAAAGCATAACCATAATCACCATTGTTTGTGTTAACATCTGAAAGATAGAAAAAACGGTCAGATGCTGCAGAGATTGCATCGTTACCGACCAATCCATAACTTCCTTTGAATTTAAGGGTTGGAATAATTTTCTTGAAACTTGACGGATAGAATTTTTCATTAGAAACAATCCAACCTAAACCGACAGAAGGGAAGAAACCGAAACGATGTTTAATGGCGAACTTCTCAGAACCGTTATAACCGAAATTACCCTCAATGAAATAACGGCCATCATATCCATAAGTTAAACGACCGGAAAGGCCTAAATTGCGAGAGGGTAAAGTTGCATAAGCATTGTCATTACTAATAGTATTCAGTGATTCTTTCATCTGGCCAACTAATAGGGCGCCGATATCATGTTTTTCACCGAATATTCGATTGTATTGTAAAGCTGCTTCAAAATAAAAACTACTGGTTGCTGTACTCGTGGAGGCCGGATCTCCTAATGTTTCAGAACCTTCAGTCAGTTGGGTTAATGAATATTGAGTCCCCAATTCTGTAGTAGATGCTGATAAGCCATAGTAGAAGGGTGTCATGGTACGAGTGTTTGTGTTTTGTCCATAAGATTGGAATGAAGCTAAACCGCGTAGTTTCAAACCCTCCGTAATCATTTTTAAATCTTGTTCCAATTGGAACTGTGCGTTAGTATTGGAGGTGAAACGATCTTTGTAACCAGATACAAGCTGAGCATAGGGGTTGGGATACTGAGCCTGACCGGTATTTCCAAACAAGATATGGTTGGCATAATAATAACTTTTGTCAATACTCTTGTCATAGGTCTTGGCAAAATTGACTGGATTAGCACGCATGATGGCATCAAAGATACTACTAGTTTCAGCTGATGGACCGTTGTAGCGTTCAAGTAAAGAGTATACCTTTACGGAACCTTTTGTCGTTTTAGTCAAGTTGACATCAATATTGGCTCGAATATTATAACGATTGATACTGATATTGTTGTTAAAATTATTAAGCTTATCAACTTTCATCAAACCGTTTTCATTGGTATAAGCTACAGAAAGATAGTACTGGGCAACTTCACCACCACCAGATGCTGTTACAGTGGCTTTAGTATTGATAGCTTGATCTTTGAACAACTCACCATACCAATCTACATTGGGATAGTACATCGGATTATTTCCTAAACGAGTATTTTCTATTTTTTCTTTAGAATAAGTAGGGGTAGCTTCCGGGTTACGTGCACGTTCTGCTATATTATATAATTCCATGTAAGATACACCATCTAGATATTCTTGTATTTTGGTAGGAGTGGATATAGATGTTTCTACACGGGCTGTAATTCTGATTTTACCTTTCTGACCGGATTTGGTGGTTACTAAGATTACGCCATTGGCACCACGTGCACCGTACAAAGCTGTTGCAGTCGCATCTTTCATAATTGAAAAGCTGGCAATATTTTCTGGTTCCAAACGTGCCAAGTCTTCAGAGGATACTTCCAGGCCATCAATTAGGATAAGTGGAGAACTTGCATAACCATTGGTGGTAACACCACGAACAAAGAATTCTGCATTATCCCGACCGGGTTCGCCAGAACGTTGATAGGAAATCAAGCCTGCAACACGACCGGCAAGAGCGGTTGTTAAATTAGATTGTGGTACCTTCAAGTCTTTGGGAGTAACGGTCTGGATAGCACCGATAACACTTTCTTTTTTCTGTTTCTGGAAAGCCACGATAACAGTCTCTTCCAGTTCGGTTGCAGATTCTTCCATGATGACATCTAATGTTGATTTGTTGCCAACACGGAACGTTTGTGTTTTGTAGCCAATATAAGTAAAGAAAATGGAGTCATTAGCTGCAAGACCGGATACGGCATACTTTCCATCAATATTGGTGATGACGCCTTTACTTTCTTTTCCTTTGGCATAGACATTGACACCCGGCAACGGAGTTCCGTCTACATCCACTACAAGTCCTCTAACAACTTGTGTCTGTGCTAATGTCGAGAGATGTGGGCTGAGTAGCATACAAGACAGAAGTACAAAAAAAACTTTTTTAATCATTGTAGTTAAATTTAAGTGAAACAAAAATTAGTTCTAATAACATCATAATATATTGAACCTATTGACTTGGCATTGAAGAGAATATTGTGATATTCATAGTATTTCTTTGTTATATTATACATGATTGCAATATTCTTGAAAAAAATGTGAAGGGAAGTTGAATATCTGTTATAAAGGGTTTGATTTTCGTTTATGAATATAAAAAAAGATGAAAATTAAACCTTTTTCGGATGAACTTTAAACCTCATGAACTAAAAAAAGTACCTTACTTTGTTGGGATAGTAAGGTACTTTAGAAAAAATAGCTATAAAAACACAATGAAAGAATATATATAGATGCTATTGGTCTTTATTTGTTTCCTTTAAATTCATTAATATAAACCCTATTGTCATGATAAGTATTGTAGGTACTTTTCCCGATGCCGTTCAATATGTAGTTGAACCCTTTTAAACCTCCACCGGAAAGTGTATTATTACAGATATGGTACATCTTTATTCCTATTTTATCAGGTACTTCTACCGAATTTTCTATCATGATGTCGCGATGGAGAACGTCATAAATCCCAAAAGCTGTACCCTCGTGTATATTGACACTATCAGCCACCTTATAAGCCGCATATCCAGGACGAGTATTATTCTCACTCATATAATGTTTCTGTGAAGGAGCGTCGTACGGTGTTTCGCATTGATAGAAATAGGTTCGACCATATTCTCCCGTCCAATAGGTTTGATATTCTTGGAAGTGCTCGTTGAATAACCCATAGATCGTGACATGGTTACCATTGACTACTAAACCATTCTTGGCTGTATTAATTTCCCATCCTACACTACCATGAACGCCATGATCAGCTCTCCATATCCAAAAATGGTCACCGATAACATCATTACTATTGATTTCTACTGTATGGTCAACGTGTACTTTAGCTGGACGGAAACCTCCAATTCTGAAAAATAAGTCGGCAAGCAAAGTAGGGTTTTCTATGTGCCTGTCAAACTCCTCTTTATTACCGATTTGAATCAAGGTGTTTGAAGTATAGTGAGCATCGAACAAGATAGAAGCGACGCTTACTCCGTCTACATTGTTTATCCGGATTGCTGTGTCTGAATTTTCTGCTCCGGGAATCAATGTTGCCCATCCGATACCGAGTATGATTGTATTGGGATGGATGACATGTAATGGTTCGGAAAGTTCATACATGCCAGGAGTAATGAGCAGATGTTTTTTGTTTTTAAGTTGCCGATTCATTTCTGTTGCGGAGACTCCGGGTTTTACTACATAGAAAGAGTCCAACAAGTCAATAATATCTCCTTTACCCATGTCGGTTCGACTGTAAGATACACCTAGGCAATCTCGCCTTAGAGCAGGACGGAAGACTTTATATCTACCGTCTGTATCTATAAAAAGAAAAGGCTTTTCACGAATGATTGGGGTTGTTGGAATGAAAGTTACATTTCCACCTTTGTCCCAATTATTTTTATAGGTATCTTTATCTACTTCAGAACCTAGTTCAACACCTTGGAAGCAATAGTTATACTTAATTTCTTCAAACTTTCCACGTCCTTTGTTCAAATAGGAGTTACGAGTATACCATTGTTGCTGGTTCTTGGAACCGGCAGCTGCATCAAAATAGCAATCAGCAGTGAAACCACCACTTACCCAACCGTTTTCCCATTGATTACGTACAATACGTTGGGAATAAACACGACGGATAGGAGCCGCTTGCGAGACAGCCCATTTGAATGTTTGTTCTTCATCATACGTTTCCGGACCTATGACTGCCATATTTTCCATGGAACGCCAAAAAGTGCAAGTACCGTTTCCGTTCCGTAAATGAGGCGGAGTGTGTACATTATAAATCTCGACTTCGTACGGAGTTCTACCTAGTCCGGCAAGGTGCACGTAGAAAGGTATTTTCAGTAATCCGGCTTCTTGATAGTTTCCGGGTTTGAATAGAAGAGCGTAACGGTCGGGACTGAATTCCTTACCAAACATTGCTTCGTGAATACCGTTGACATCATTTCCTATACTTTGTTTATCGTCCATATCATTATATATATGTACATTTTCGCCGAAGAGTTCAATATCCATACCCATTAGGGCTAACAGGTTGCCTGCATCGTCTATTATCTGATAATAATAGCTGTATGGGTTTTCTTTTACTTTTTTATCTATAAAGGTTGTTGAAGAGGTTTCCCCGATTATTGTATATTCACCAAATCTTCCGATTGCCCTTTTAACGATATATTTTCCAGAAGAAGTTTGGGAAACTTTTGAACTGAAATCAAGAACTATATTACCGTTTTTGATTTCAACCTCTTTGGCTTGGAGTGTTACGATTGTCAAAATACCACATACTAGTAGTATTGTTTTTATAAACTTCATCATATTATTTGTTATTTAAGGAAAGGATCACCATTCTTGTCAGTACTTACCACCCATCGGAAGGCATTTACGAGCAATAAGTTTTGGGTTGCGTCGATAAATTCTTCATCGCCATGTCCCATGTTCAGGTAAATCATTCTGTAATTCTTGTTGGTCCATACAATGGGGAAATCACCAAAGTTCACTACATCTTTGATACCTAACGGATAATTTCGGGGAGAAATAGAAAGTAAAACTTCTACATCCTTATTTTCTCTTGGACTGGGATTCCATTGGTACCATTCACTTGCAGGAGCGACAAATGAGGTTGGTAAGTTTTTGGTGACAGGGTGTTCTGTATTATCAACTTCAACCAATACGGGTTGAGGGGGCCAGTTGTTACAATAAAACACTCCGCCACCGAGAAACTTAACGAACCAAGGCCAATTTGTATTTTTGTCATTATAGGCAGCGGCATGGAAGCCTACCCAACCACCGCCATTCTCCATATATTTCTCAAATGTTTCTCTTTCCGATTTCCCCATAGGATATCCGTCTAACATTATCACAACACTATATTCTTTCAGTTTTTCATAAGGATATTCGGATAAGTCAGTTGTAATGTCAAGTTTGAATCCTTCACCATAATTCAATTTCTTGAAAAATTCTATAGATTGCAGAGAAAATTGCACATGTGCTTCTTCTGCATGATTGGTGTAATAAATTAGTGCTTTGAAGCGTGGAAAGCGCGCATAGTTGGCAGGATAACCTTGCGGCACTTGTGCATTTACAAATAATGTACATATTGTAAATAACAGAATAAGACAGATTTTGATGATTTTCATAGTATTCTATTTTTTAATTAATAATTCATTTAATATTCAGCGATAAGAGACAACCACTTACCGGCAGATGTAACCCAAACCTCTTTGTAACAGGCATTGTTGGTTTGTGGCCAATAAGGAATATCCCCATTACCCAAGGTCCGGATACCGACCGGCATTTCTCCTGTCATTTCTCCGGAAGAGAAACTGTTCATTTGTGGGTAATTATGCCCTTCTCCATAGATAAGTGATTGTCCAAATGGATTTTTGCCTACAGTCCAATATAATTGTTCAAGACCGATATTTAGTAGTTCTTTATCATTTAGAAAATTGCCACAGATTGCTGCGGACTTTCCGGTAGAAAGATGTACGGCGGTATTACCATTGAAAATGTTGAACCAAATAGGGAAACGTTTAATATAATGTTCTTTGTCTAACTTTATTCCACGATTTAGTTGTTCTGTATAAAGTTCTTTTGCATGGGGGGGTGGAAAAAGGTGAAGAGCATAAAAGCCGGTTGAGTCTTTGTATTCTTCAGCATGATATACCCCGCTTGGTATCATTCCGTATGGATAGGTATATTTCATCAAGCCTTTCAGATACTCACCATAAAGCTGTATGGAGTTGGTCCATTTATGATAATCCGGATGTCCTTTTTGCGTTTCACACAACAATACCATTGCTTGCATATAAATTTGCTCGCGTGATTGATGTATATAATGTACGATAGATTTTTTTGACTTATTGCGATAGAAGAAACCTCGCGTATTGTCTTTATCTTCCAACGGCTCTGTACGTTGGCAATCCAGGGTATATCGGATATATTCAGCTGCAATATCTGCATAATAACGTTTGCTCGTCAATTTGTAAAGTTGACTGGCTGTCCACGATATGGTAGCCATATATTGACTTTCGGAAGTGTTATAACTGTGTTCGTATGGTTGGATAAATTTATCAAAGCCATCTTTTTTGAATTTATTCATAGCAAACATAAAATCCTCTTCAGCAACTTTTTGCAGATATTCCTGTAGCATCGGATCTTGACTCAGGGTCATAGAAGCATAAGCTTCATATCCGGCATACAAAAAATTGTCGAATGCCATGTTCTGTACACGTACCGAAGAAATGTCGTCCAAAGTATTGAATATACCATCTTGCCAAATAAGAAGTCCCATACTACTGGCGCGATAACCATCACCATAACGATTTTTCAGAATAAATTCCAGACCCCATTCGGCCTCTTCCCGCAAACGGGCGGCAAGGGCAGGATTTTTATCTTTCAGTTTATTGTATGCTTCAAGTAGGGAGAATGTAACATCTCCTGTTTGAAGTGTTTGTTGTGATAAATCACCTGCATCGTGCCATCCTCCTGCGTATGAAATTCTGCGCCCATTGTGCTTGGACATCAAGTCGATGTGGCAAGTGGCGTGTTTACCCGGTACAGGATATCCACACCGCTGGCAGAAAATAAAGTTCAGTACTTTCCATTGTGAATTTTCCCAGATACGTTCTCCAATGCGGAAAGCGGGGGTTATTGTATCACCTACCTTTAATTGGTACATTCCGGAATGATTAAAAGGAGTAAAGTCTATATATCCGAATTCACCGATACTCGTTTGTATATCCTTAATTTCGCCTTCATAGACAATCTGCCTGTTTCTTGAGTTTAACAATTGAAAATGCTTACTGTTATATAGAGGGTAGTTTGTGTTGACAATAGCGGTTTTACGATGATTAATTGGATATCCTGTGGTAGAATATATGATTTTTCCATCAGCAGGTATCCAACCGCTCACTTTTTCGGGATTTTTCACTGTTTGCAATTGCAGACTATCAATATAATAAATGGCCGAATCACCCGTGGTACGGTCTTTTCCTTTTGAAGCTGTACTAAAGCTGATTTCCATTACTTTATCGCGTTGGTATTCATCAATCTCGAGGAAACATTGATTCCATTTCTTGTTCACGAGGTTAATTAAGTGAGAACCGGAAGGCTGATTATACCCCCTTTTGACAGGTGTATTAGCGTTTACAAAGGTTAGGTTCATATTAACGACACGTGTACCGTCACAATCAGGATAAATAGAGAATGTAATCCGGTTATATTTTTCCAGATTGGCTCCATTTAGATAATAGGAAACACTACCGTTACCATAGGTGGCATAGTCTGGATCTGAAGGTGAACCGACAGCTCTTTTACCCGTATAAGTTGGAATTTGAAGTTTTAGACTTCCGGAAGATACGAGGGGAACACTCTGTAATATTTCTTTTTTCCATCCATTGGTTTCAAAAGAGTTTTCAGTATTCAAAGGTAAGGGCTGATGTATCAATCCACTTTCCAGTATCTGTTTTTCCAAACAGCTATCTTGAGTTAAACGGAGTTGTCCGAGTAAAAAGGTATTACTTACTGATAGCAGATATAGAATTAATAATGTCTTTTTCATATTATTCATCTCATATTAGCCTTTTGTCGCTGATGCAAGGATAACCAATATTTATCAGAATAAGGTTTGATAATTGCCATAAATGTTCTAAAAAACGTCAAAACAGACCGATTTGATGGAATATAAACCTTATGATGATATTTTTTTAACCAGTTTATTTTCTTATAAATTATTTCATTATCTTCGTTCTATTCTGCTCCTGTAATCTTAATGATTTGACATTTTATTGTTATTCAATCAAAATATTGGCTGTAAATGTAGGTTTATTGAAAAGTTTTATTATATTTGCAGTGTTATTCGTTGACATTTTGCTCGAATAATTTTAAGCCAATAAGGTAATAACCTTTAAAACGTAATATTATGAATATCGAACGTATCATGGCCTCTTTAGAGGCAAAGCATCCCGGCGAGTCTGAATATCTTCAAGCCGTAAAGGAAGTACTTCTTTCCATCGAAGATATATACAATCAACATCCTGAGTTCGAGAAAGCTAAGATTATAGAACGGTTGGTAGAACCTGATCGTATTTTTACTTTCCGTGTTACGTGGGTAGACGATAAGGGTGAGGTACAGACGAATTTGGGTTATCGTGTACAGTTCAATAACGCCATTGGTCCATATAAAGGCGGTATACGTTTCCATGCTTCGGTAAATCTTTCTATTCTGAAGTTCTTAGGTTTTGAACAAACCTTTAAGAATGCTCTTACTACCCTTCCTATGGGTGGTGGTAAAGGTGGTTCCGATTTCTCCCCACGTGGTAAGAGCGATGCGGAGATTATGCGTTTCTGTCAGGCTTTTATGTTGGAATTATGGCGTCATCTCGGTCCTGATATGGATGTCCCTGCCGGTGATATCGGTGTAGGTGGCCGTGAAGTAGGTTATATGTTTGGTATGTATAAGAAGTTGACCCGTGAATTTACAGGTACTTTTACTGGTAAAGGCTTGGAATTTGGTGGTTCATTGATTCGTCCTGAAGCAACTGGTTTCGGTGGATTGTACTTCGTTAATCAAATGTTACAGACAAAAGGTTTGGATATTAAAGGTATGACCGTTGCCATTTCCGGTTTTGGAAATGTAGCGTGGGGTGCTGCAACCAAAGCTACAGAATTAGGTGCTAAAGTGGTTACGATATCCGGTCCCGACGGTTACATTTATGATCCGAATGGCATCAGTGGTGAAAAGATAGATTATATGTTGGAACTTCGTTCTTCTGGTAATGATATCGTGGCTCCGTATGCTGATAAGTTCCCCGGTTCCACATTTGTTTCCGGCAAACGTCCGTGGGAGATTTCTGCCGATATAGCATTACCATGTGCTACACAAAATGAATTGAATGGCGAAGATGCCCGTCAATTAATTAGTCATAAAGTGAAATGTGTAGGCGAGATCTCTAACATGGGATGTACTCCTGAGGCTATCGACCTCTTTATTGAGAACAAGATAATGTATGCACCGGGTAAAGCTGTAAATGCAGGGGGTGTAGCAACTTCTGGTTTGGAAATGTCACAGAATGCCATGCATCTCAGTTGGAGTGCGGTCGAAGTGGACGAGAAACTTCATGCCATTATGCACGGTATTCATGCCCAGTGTGTGAAATATGGAACGGAACCTGACGGTTACATCAACTATGTGAAGGGGGCTAACATTGCCGGTTTCATGAAGGTTGCTCACGCGATGATGGGTCAGGGAATTATCTAAAAGAAACTTTGTTTAGTTGTATTTGTATTTGTGGTTTGTGCTGCCCGCGTCTGTGAAGGTATGGGCAGTACTTTTTTTAATTCTTCCGTCTTTATTTTTTATTAAAAAGGTTGTACCTTTGTATCTCGATTATTAATAATAAAACAGAGATGTTACAACCAGAATTGAAACAGAGACGCGATAAAATACGTGTCCTCATGGCTCAGCAAGAGATTGATGCCGCTCTTATTACTTGCAATGTAAATTTAATCTATACGTATGGACGTGTTGTCAGCGGTTATTTATACCTGCCATTGAATGCACCGGCACGTTTATTCATTAAACGGCCCAATAATATTGAAGGTGAACATATCCATGCTATCCGTAAACCCGAACAACTTCCCGAACTTTTGAAGGAATGTGGACTCTCGCTCCCGACTAAACTGATGTTGGAAGGAGATGAACTTTCATTTACCGAGTACAATCGTCTTGCTGCTTGTTTTCCGGAGACAGAGATAGTATCCTGTGGCACTGTTCTTATCCGTCAGGCAAGAACAGTGAAGACTGACATGGAAATTGAGATGTTGCGTCGTTCGGGAGCTGCCCATACCCAAGCCTACGAGCAGATACCTTCTGTTTATCAGCCTGGAATGACTGATCGCCAATTATCTATTGAGATTGAAAGGTTGATGCGCCTGGAAGGGTGCTTGGGCATTTTTCGTGTGTTCGGTCAAAGTATGGAAATATTCATGGGAAGTCTTTTGGCGGGTGATAATGCGGCTGTACCTTCCCCTTACGACTTTGCCTTGGGAGGTGAGGGGCTGGATCCGTCACTTCCGGGTGGTGTAAATGGTACTTTGTTACAAGCCGGACAAAGTATAATGGTAGATATGGGAGGAAACTTTTACGGATATATGGGTGATATGAGCCGTGTGTTCTCCATTGGTAAATTACCGGAAAAAGCGTATGTTGCTCATCAGACTTGTTTGGAAATACAGAATGCAGTTGTAGAAATGGCAAAACCGGGCATTGTTTGTGAAGACCTTTATAATACAGCCATTAAGATCGTAGATAAAGCCGGATTTGCAGACTATTTTATGGGAGTAGGGCAGAAAGCTAAATTCATTGGTCATGGCATCGGATTGGAAATTAATGAGATGCCGGTATTGGCTCCCCGAATGAAGCAGGAACTCGAACCTGGTATGGTATTTGCTTTAGAACCGAAGATCGTATTGCCGGGTATAGGTCCTGTCGGCATTGAAAACTCGTGGGCTGTAACAGCTACGGGACTGGAGAAACTGACGCTGTGTAAAGAGGAGATTGTAGAGTTGTGAGGAATGAGACTATAAATGAAAATTCAGGGGCGTTACGTCCCTGAATTTTCATTTATTTCACCCTCCTGTTCAACTGGTTATTCGCTTTGGCTGGTTTTGATTTACCAATTCTTTTTCCCGTAGGTTTTGCTTTACCTGTTCGTTGGGTAGGTATTTGTTTTTTTTTAGAGTCCCTCATAGTATTCATCTAAATAATAACGGGCAATGAAGTCCCAATTTTTATGTAATACTTCTCTCCCATTCGTATAAGCAAATTGTACTTCCGGCAAAACATTCTTCATCATTCCATATTTTAATAAATCGATCGGACATAAACCCGGACGGCAGAAAAGCTCATAACCATTAACTTTTGTACGTTCAGCATCATACAGGGGGTTATGAGGTTCACAGAAATAGGCGGCAACATTAGGAGCCACTAATATTCCTTTAGCATTGGCATAAACTATGAACTCGCTATTTCCTTTCAAATCGGGAAGGAGGGAAGAAGGCTTGTTTTCCCATTTCAATACATTCACGAAGAACTTACATAAGTCCTGATAGGTCGCAAAATACAGTAACGGTTTCCCGTCATTATATTCCAAACAATGTTCCACATCTCTTTTCAGTTTTGTTCCCGGAGTTATTTCAGGTAACGGAGTGACAGGAATTTCTAAAAGATTTGGTTCCATAACCCACATGATGGAGGATGGAATTTCACAGATGGGAGCTTCTTCAAAAGTCTCATCCATCAGTTTGTATACCGAGCTGCTCAACTCTGTTAATTTATTATCAAAAGGATTGTGGATAGTATACGATCCGCCTTTCCGGAGCACAGGATGGGACTTCAAAGTCCATAATACGAACGCAATATCTTCTGTATTTATTTCATCTGCGACATATTCATCGGATAATGAATAGAAAGGCAGATGTGTTTTATATAAAGCATAATATGCATCCGAGAAAGATTTCCAACCGCCTTTCTGGGCAATTGCATCTTGAAAGTATAAGCAGAGCGATAAGGCTGCTCCAACTTGTTCTTTTTCTGTGATAAATAAGCCCGATGCCTTTATAATAGGCAAAAGTCTTATGGCAAAATTTAAGTACCACAAATCGGATGGTAAAACCTGGCTACGTTTATTCATCCTTAGCCATTGTTTCATTTGTATAGGGACTATTCTCATCGTTTCTTCCGGTTAATATTTCATTAAATTTATATCAAATAAAAACCTAAAGTCTTTTTAACGCCAGTTTGATGACTTGCTCTACCGGGGCATTGGGCTCTTCTTTCAATATACTCAATACCACTTTCTGTGATGGTGCTTGTGCAAAGCCCAGCATGGTGAGGGCTGATATGGCCTCTTCTTGTACTTGTGCATTGGCAAGGGAGGTCATATTGCCCATTGTTACACCGTCGGCCGACATGCCTCCGGTTTTTAGCTTGTCTTTTAAATCAACAATGATGCGTTGTGCCGTTTTCAGTCCGATACCTTTCACCGTTTTTAATAAAGTGACATTTTCAGTACTGATGACATTTATTAATTCAGAAGGTGATAATGCCGATAAAATCATTCGTGCTGTATTACCACCGATACCTGATACGGAAATCAGTAATAAGAACAACTCACGTTCTTGTTTATCTACAAAACCATAAAGAATATAGGCATCTTCACGTATGGCTTCGTAAATATACAGTTTACAATCTTTTTTCCCTTGTATGGCAGCATAAGTATTCAGGGAAATATTGACGGCATATCCCAATCCGTTACAATCTATAATCGCGGTAGCCGGACTCAGTTCAGCAATTCCGCCTTTGATATATTCTATCATACTTTCACTTTACTACTTTGTTACTTTCTGCTGGCGAATGTAAGCATTATTATTGAACTATCACTCACTAAAAAAAGAAAAAACTCTGTGAAACTCTGTGCTACTCTGTGGCGAAAGTGAATTAAAATGCTTACTTTTGTGCCGATAAACTAGAAAGTTGATAATTAAAATCGATAAAAGAATGAAAAAAGTAAGAGCTGCCATCATAGGTTATGGCAATATCGGACATTTTGTACTCGAAGCTTTACAAGCTGCTCCCGACTTTGAAATAGCCGGTGTAGTACGTCGTGCAGGTGCTGAAAACCGTCCTGCCGAATTGAGCGATTATCCTGTCGTTAAAGATATTAAGGAATTGGAAGCCGTAGATGTGGCAATTCTTTGTACACCTACCCGTAGCGTCGAGAAATATGCAAAGGAAATACTCGCATTGGGCATTCATACTGTAGATAGCTTTGATATTCATACCGGTATCAAGGATTTGCGTCGTACATTGGATGCTGAAGCAAAGAAAAATAATACCGTATCTGTTATTTCCGCCGGCTGGGATCCGGGGAGCGATTCTATCGTCCGCACTCTACTGGAAGCAATTGCTCCTAAAGGTATCACTTATACCAATTTCGGTCCGGGCATGAGTATGGGGCATACCGTTGCCGTGAAAGCTGTCGAAGGAGTGAAGGCGGCTCTTTCCATGACCATTCCTACCGGGACAGGTATCCACCGTCGTATGGTTTACATCGAACTGAAAGACGGTTATGAGTTTGACAAAGTGGCCGCTGCCATCAAGGCTGATCCTTACTTTGTGAATGATGAAACGCATGTGAAACTTGTTCCCAGTGTGGATGCCTTGCTTGATATGGGACACGGCGTGAACCTGACACGCAAAGGTGTATCCGGTAAGACACAAAATCAACTCTTTGAATTCAATATGCGCATCAACAATCCCGCGCTTACCGCACAAGTGCTGGTATGTGTGGCTCGTGCCGCCATGCGTCAGCAGCCGGGCTGCTATACAATGGTAGAAATCCCGGTGATCGATCTCCTGCCGGGTGACCGTGAAGAGTGGATAGGACATTTGGTATAAGGGAGAAGAACACACCCTTCATTACAGAATAAAAAATGCGTAGTTGCGCGGATAAAATTCCGTAACTACGCATTTTGTGTTCCGTAACTACGCGGTGTTCACTTCGTAGTTACATATTCTCGTCTTCTTCGTTTCTAGAAAAGGAACCTCAGTATATCATTGAAGTTCGCCCATATCAACAAACCAAACAGTAGGAACATACCTACCATCTGTGCACGCTCCATGAATTTGTCACTGGGTTTGCGGCGAGCCACAATTTCATATATCAGGAACAGCACATGGCCACCATCCAGTGCCGGAATTGGCAGAATGTTCATAAAGGCGAGAATGATGGAAAGGAAAGCTGTCATGTACCAGAATTGATGCCAATCCCAAGTTGCGGGGAAAATGCTGCCGATAGTACCGAAACCTCCCAGCTGCTTGGCTCCCTCTTTCGAGAACAGATACTTCATCTGGCTGACATAACCTTTCAATGTATTCACTCCGAGAGTGGCACCGGCAGGCAGAGAAGCGAGGAAACTGTATTCTTTCTTAATGACCGGAAGCAGCTTGCTGGTTTGTGTACGTGCAAATACTCCCATATTATAAACAGAATCGGTAGTCATTGTCAACGTATCGGTTATACCGTTGCGTGCGTATGTCAACAAGATATCGTGTGAAGCATCAGCTGTTTTCCGGCGTTGGGCCTTGTCTTCTTCAAAGTCCGTATAAGATATGATGCGTCCATCCAGTTGTGTGATGCTGTCGCCGGGTTGCAATCCTGCAAGGGCTGCCGGAGAACCGGGTGCTATACTGTCTATTACAAATGGATAGCGGAAATCGGCAAAGCGTACACTGTCTGCCAGTAACCTTTCCATCATATCTTCGGGGATATAAACCGATGTTTCTTGTCCGTTGCGTAATACCGTTACTTGGCGGGCATCAACAATACTGGTCAGCATATCGCCTCCATAACGCTCGAAAGGTACACCATCGGCAGAAATCAATACGTCACCGTCACGAAAACCGATGGCTTTCGCCGTTTCGTTGAAGTCCATACCCAGCGGGGCTTTCTGTACCGGGACATATTGGTCACCCCAGGTGAAAAGTATCATAGCATAAATGAACAATGCCAGCAGGAAGTTGAACAATACACCGCCCACCATGATCAGCAATCGTTGCCATGCCGGTTTGGCGCGGAACTCCCACGGTTTCATGGGTTGCTTCATCTGCTCGGTATCCATAGATTCGTCTATCATACCGGCTATTTTGACATAGCCGCCCAAAGGCAACCAACCTATGCCATATTCTGTTTCACTGTTTTTAGGCTTGAACTTGAACAGGGTAAACCATGGATCAAAAAATAAGCAAAATTTTTCTACCCGGGTTTTGAACAGGCGGGCGAAGAGAAAATGCCCTCCCTCATGGACGATAACGAGCAACGAAAGGCTCATGATGAGTTGCAGGGCACGAATTAAGAATGTTTCCATCTAGTTATTTACAAATTACAAATTACTATTTACTATTTACTATTTAAGACATGTAGTCTTATTTATCTATCACTCTATTATACTTTATAACGTTATTATTTTATCACTGCTTGATCAATTCTTCCGCTATCCGTCTGGCTTCCGCATCCGTAGCCACATAATCTTCATAAGTAGGTTTCTGTATGAAAGATATACGTGCCATCGTTTTTTCTATCACGTCACTCATCCCCAAGAATGAAATCTTATCCTTCAGGAAAGCATTGACTACCACTTCATTGGCGGCATTCACAATACAAGGCATGTTTCCTGCCTGATGCAGGGCCTCGTAGGCCAGTGCCAGATTACGGAAACGGGTCGTATCGGGTTGTTCAAAAGTGAGTTCCGTGCACAGTTTGAAGTCCAGACGCGGGAAAGAAGCTTTCAATCGCTCTGGATAGGAGAATGCATACTGAATGGGTAACCGCATATCCGGCATTCCCAACTGCGCTTTTACGGCACCGTCCTCAAACTGTACCATGGAGTGGATAACCGATTGCGGATGTACTGCTACTTCTATTTGGTCTGGCCGCACACCGAACAGCCATTTGGCTTCAATGACCTCAAAACCCTTATTCATCATGGAAGCAGAGTCAATGGTGATTTTAGCTCCCATATCCCAATTCGGGTGTTTCAACGCCTGCGTTTTCGTAACGGTTGCCAGTTGTTCTATTGTATAAGTGCGGAACGGACCACCGGAAGCCGTTAATATGACTTTTTCTATCGGGTTGCCTGTCTCTCCTGCTAAACATTGAAATACTGCGGAATGTTCGGAATCGACAGGCAGGATAGGCGTACCGCTGAAACGTGCCAAATCATTGATTAATTCTCCGGCAACCACCAACGTTTCTTTATTGGCAAGGGCAATTGCCTTGCGTGCACGGATAGCGTTCATGGTCGGTTTCAGTCCGGCATAACCCACCATGGCAGTCAATACCATATCGATAGGAGTTTCCGCCACAATCTGACAGAGAGCCTCTTCGCCGGCATACACTTTGATGGGCAAATCGGCAAGCGCTTCTTTCAGTTGCCGGTATTTCGATTCGTTGGCTATCACCACTACTTCTGGCTTGAACTTGCGTGCCTGAGCAATGAGATCGTCTACCCGGTTGTTGGCAGTCAGCACATACGCTTCATACCGGTCGGGATGTTCCTCAATGACCTGTAGCGCTTGCGTACCGATGGAACCGGTAGAACCGAGTATGGCAATTTGTTTCTTCATAATCTAAAACACAATATAAAGTTCCGGATTTACCGCCCTTCCCTTATGCCACAATTCAAAATGAAGGTGTGGACCGGTAGTTAGCTGTCCGGTGTTTCCTACTAAAGCGATGACCTCACCGCCCTTCACGCTGTCTCCTTCCCGTTTCAGGAGTGAACCGCAATGTTTGTATACAGATACAAAATCTTGATTGTGCTGTACCTCTATCAAATAACCGGTTTCGGCCGTATAGGTACTCAGGATAACGGTTCCATCCAAAGTTGCCAACACGCTTTCACCCGGATTTGCCGCGATATCCGTACCGAAATGTTTCTTCTCGGCATTGAAAGGAGATGAAATCATACCACGGGTGGGACGGTAGAAAATAAGTCCGTCAACGGCGGGACGGTCTGCAATACTTGTCAGGTTATATTTTTCCGTATCTTCATATTGTTTACGGAAGTCAGCTTCCCGTTGTGTGCGTTCCATCAAAGAGTCTTTCCGTATATTAGTCAGTGAATCTATCGACTGCACGGTATCGGCTTTTATCTTACCCTGAAAAATATCCTGGATATTCATGATGTAAAGGTTCTGCCTATCCACCAATTGTTGCAGCGAATCCACTCTTAACGCATTTTCCACCACCTGTGCACGGATTTCGCTGTTCATATATCCCGGCAGATAGTTGCGTAGCGGAGTAAAAGCTACGATCAGCGAAGCGATCAGAAACAATACGAACAACACGGATAGCAGTACAGAAAGTCCGTTCAGCTTGGACACACGTAACGTGATGATATCCTCAAGGGTATTCTCGTTCGTAATTGTCAGTCTGTATTTGAACTTGATGTTACTCCAAAATACTTTTCTTCGTTTCTTTTTCATACCTCTTCCGTCTCATCCGGTGCCAGCATTCCTTCCGGCAAATCCACTGTAATTACTTTATGCTTTTGGTCGATATCTACAATAAGCTCTTCTTGTGCAGGAATTAGTAATTCTTCTCCTTTATAATCCACTACGAACAGCGTGTTGATAGTAGATGTATCTACTTCTATCACTTCACCAAGTTTACCATGGTGCACCTCTTCCATGCGGAAACCTACGAAAAAATCCCAGCTCAATTCAGTCGGCTCCACTTCTCCGGCATGTTTAGTAGGGAAATAAACCTCTACATTGGTAAACATGCGGGCACGTTCAGCCGTATTTACCCCTTCCAGTTTGACAAGAGCTGTAGTGTCCGAACGGAAACGATAGTCCTCCAAAAAGAAAGGCACCAAGATTCCGTCCAACAGGCAAATAAGGTATTCCGCTTCTACCCGATCGAAGATATCGTCCGTAAATGTGAATGACAACTCTCCATGAATACCATGCGGCTTGTTGAATACACCGATCTTATATACTTCTTCTCTCCGTATCATTCCTTATATTCTTGTAATTCTCGCCCCAATCGCGTTCAAGCGTCCTTCGATATTTTGATATCCCCGGTCTATTTGCTCAATGTTATGTATCCGGCTGCTGCCTTCCGCGCTCATCGCGGCTATCAGCAGCGCAATACCTGCACGGATATCCGGTGAGGTCATATTCCCACCGCGTAGTTTGAAACCATGGTCGTGACCGATGACTACCGCACGGTGTGGGTCACACAGAATAATCTGTGCTCCCATATCTATCAGTTTGTCGACAAAGAACAGGCGGCTTTCAAACATTTTCTGATGGATAAGTACGCTGCCTTTGGCTTGCGTGGCCACTACCAGCATTACACTCAATAAGTCCGGTGTCAGTCCCGGCCAGGGGGCGTCTGCAATTGTCATGATAGAACCGTCGATAAAGGACTCTATCTGATAAGTTTCCTGTGCAGGTACATAAATATCATCTCCCCGCTGCTCCATTTTGATACCGAGGCGACGGAAACTGTCGGGAATGATACCCAGGTTTTCGTGCGAAACATTCTTGATAGTCAGTTCGCTTTGTGTCATGGCTGCCATGCCGATGAAACTTCCTACCTCGATCATATCCGGCAGAATAGTATGTTCGGTACCGTGTAGTTCTTCGACTCCCTCGATTGTGAGTAAATTGGAGGCTATTCCTTCTATTTTGGCACCCATCCGGTTCAACATTCTACACAGCTGCTGTACGTAAGGCTCACAAGCAGCATTGTAAATGGTGGTTTTACCCTTTGCCAGTACAGCTGCCATGATGATATTGGCAGTTCCTGTCACAGATGCTTCATCCAGTAGCATGTAAGTACCTTGCAACTGCCGGGCGGATATTTCGAAGATTTCCCGTTTGTCGTTGTAGGTAAAGTCCGCACCCAAATTCTGGATACCGATAAAGTGCGTATCCAGACGGCGGCGGCCTATCTTGTCTCCACCCGGTTTGGATATCATCGCCTTTCCAAAACGTGCTACCATTGGTCCCACCAGCATGACAGAACCACGCAAGCTGGAACATTTTTTCAGGAACGAATCGCTTTCCAAATAGTCCGGGGCTATGTCGGCAGCTTGGAAACTATAGGTACCAATGTCTTTCTTGGATACACTTACTCCCATATCCCGCATCAATTGGATAAGGTTGTTCACGTCCAGAATATCCGGGATATTGTGCACAGTCACCTCCTCGGCCGTAAGCAGCGTAGCGCAGATAATCTGCAAAACTTCGTTCTTTGCTCCTTGGGGATAGATGTCACCGGAAAGTCTGTGTCCCCCTTCGATTACAAATGATGCCATGATATTAGATTTGTGATTTTAGTACTTCCTTTTATTATTCCTATTGTTATTGTTCCTGTTGTTCTGGTTATTCATTTTGGGACGATAGTTCATATCAATCCGTTCTGCCATCAGGCGAACAATGCTGTCTGTCATTTGCAGTTTATTGTCAGACAGTTCGGCAAGATCGTCCGCTATTTTACGGTCGTCTACGGTATCTTTGTTCCAAGCCATGTAATCCTTCTTCATGTGATTGCAGATTAGTGCTGTCAGATTTTGTTTTTCTTCTCCTTCGGGGAAGTCGACAGCTTTCTTAATCAACACTTCCAAGGTGCGGCCGTAATGGCGGTAGCGTATTTTAGTACTGGGATAAGGAATGTTTTCCGGTTTTGTCCCGAGATTGTCCTTACGGATAACTTCGTACGGATAATCAATATCCAGTTTGAAGCCGGACATGATGGCAAGATGATCCCACAATTTATGTTTGAAATCCGGTACATCCCGCAAGTGGGGAAACATGTTCCCCATAATGTTGATGATCGTGTTTGCGCAACGTTGGCGTTCCGCACGATTTTCGATGGACAACGCATGGTCTACCATATTCTGGATGCTGCGGCCATATTCCGGCAAAGGCATCCGTTTTTGCTGAGTATTATATTGCATCTTTTTTATTGATAATTGACATTTGATAATTCTTGAAATAAGTCTTACAGGAGCTTTTTCGGTTTACTTGCTACGAATTCTTTCAGATAGAACGGTTCAAAATAAGCTGCATCTTTGAAATCCTTTTCCGCTATCGCTTTCTCTGCCAGCGGAAACATCATGCCGGCAAGCGGACGGATATTATCGATGAAGTGCGCATTGGGATGCGTAATCTTTTCCTTGCATTTGGAGGCACCGTCACCGAAGAAGTAAACCGGCTGTTTATCCAAAAACTCGATGTAAGAGTTCTCGTCTACTATATCGGCGGCTATGTCCCGAACCGTGTTCAATGCACGGTCATAGATAGCGGCGTATACTTCCATACGGCGGGCGTCAATCATGGGACACAACAGTGCGTCGTCGGGCAACTCTTCGTGATAAAGCAGCACCGGCACACATTGTACCTTCAAGGTAGGCAAGCCGATAAGCGGCAGGTTACGACCGTAACAGATACCTTTCGCCATAGATACGCCGATGCGCAGTCCTGTATAAGACCCCGGTCCGCAACTCACGGCTACAGCGTCCAGAGGCAGGGCATGGCTGTCGGCAAACGACAATGCCTCGTCTACAAAAACTCCCAGCTGCACAGCGTGTGAAGGCCCCTTCAGGTCTTCTTTCTTAAAAATGTTTTGTCCATCTTCGCTCACGGCAACGGAGCAAGCCGAGGTAGACGTTTCAATATGCAAGATACATGACATAGTTTCTATCCTTGTTATATTAATCAGCTGACAAATTTACGTGATTATTTTCACTAATTAAAATAATCACGTAAATTTGCGCAAAACTTAAGAAGCATTATGATACAATCAATGACGGGCTATGGCAAAGCTACTGCCGAACTGTCCGATAAGAAAATCAATGTTGAGATAAAATCGCTCAACAGTAAAGCAATGGATTTATCCACTCGTATCGCTCCGCTTTATCGCGAGAAGGAAATGGAGATCCGTAATGAAATATCCAAAGTACTGGAACGCGGCAAGGTAGATTTCAGCCTGTGGATAGAGAAAAAGGATGCCGACCAGCTTGCTACTCCCATCAACCAAGAGATTGTAGAGTCTTACTATAGAAGAATTAAAGAGATTTCCGCGTCGGCCGGCATTCCCGAACCGGGCGATTGGTTTGCTACTTTACTTCGGCTACCGGATGTGATGACGAAGAACGAAGCGCAGGAGTTGAGTGACGAAGAGTGGGCGATTGTACATACTGCCGTCTGTGAAGCTATCAACCATTTGGTGGACTTCCGCAAACAGGAAGGGGCTGCTTTGGAAAAGAAATTCCGTGAGAAAATAACCAATATAGCTCATCTGCTCGAAGCGGTATCTCCTTACGAGAAAGAACGTGTTGTTAAAATCAAAGAACGTATCACCGATGCCTTGGAAAAGACCTTGAGTGTGGATTATGATAAGAACCGCTTGGAGCAGGAACTTATTTATTACATTGAGAAACTGGATGTCAATGAGGAGAAGCAACGCCTTGCCAATCATCTGAAGTATTTCATCAGTACTCTGGAAAGTGGTAACGGGCAAGGTAAGAAGCTGGGGTTCATCGCACAGGAAATGGGACGTGAGATTAATACGCTGGGTAGTAAGTCCAACCATGCCGAGATGCAGAAAATTGTCGTACAGATGAAAGACGAGCTGGAACAAATCAAGGAACAAGTCTTGAACGTAATGTAATATCATATTGTGAAAAATAGTCAACGTACCTATGTGTCAAAGATAAAAGATGTGTCATGACCGTAGGGAATAAATCGTAAATGCATAGATGGCAAAGCTTATTATCTTTTCAGCTCCTTCCGGTTCGGGCAAGTCGACGATCATCAATTATCTGTTGGCGCAGAACTTGAATCTTGCTTTCTCGATATCAGCCACCAGCCGTCCGCCACGCGGGGCAGAACGGGACGGAGTGGAATATTTCTTTCTTACTCCCGAGGAATTTCGTCGTCGCATCGCCAATGACGAGTTCCTTGAATATGAAGAGGTCTATCAGGACCGTTTTTACGGAACGTTGAAGGCGCAAGTAGAAAAGCAGTTGGCCGATGGGCAGAATGTGGTTTTCGACGTAGATGTCGTGGGCGGTTGTAATATCAAGAAATTCTATGGTGGACGTGCCTTGTCCGTATTTATTCAACCACCGTCGGTAGAAGAATTGCGTAAGCGGCTGGTCGGTCGTGGCACGGATGCTCCCGATGTCATTGAAAGCCGTATCGCGAAAGCTGAATACGAGCTTGGCTTTGCTCCAAAGTTTGACAAAGTGATTGTGAACGATGACTTGGAAACGGCTGAAGCCGAAGCTTTGAAAGTAATTACCCAATTCTTGGACTTATGAGAAACAACGGAGGCCTTCATTACAAGGAATATGCCACTGCTGTGGCCATGTTGCCGGTTATGTTTCTTACTGCTACCAATGCCGGGGCTTGCTGGAAACGTCTGAGAGGAAAGAAAATTTAATTATAATAGCTTTGAATATCGGAATTTTCAGCGGTTCATTCAACCCCGTACATATCGGACATTTAGCCCTTGCCAATTATCTTTGTGAATATGAGGGCTTGGATGAGGTGTGGTTTATGGTGACCCCGCACAATCCGCTGAAAGAGGAAACTCTCTTGATGGACGATGAGCTTCGTTTGAAGTTGGTGCAGCTTGCCGTTGCAGGTTATCCGAAATTCCGGGCTTCCGATTTCGAGTTTCGTTTGCCGCGGCCTTCTTACACTGTCCATACGTTGGATAGCTTGAAACAAGCTTATCCCGAATATACTTTTTATTTAATAATCGGCTCTGATAACTGGAACCTTTTCTCTCAATGGAAAGAATCGGAGCGTATTCTTACCGAAAATCCTATTCTTATCTATCCCCGTCCCGGTTATCCCGTAGATGTCGTATCTTTGCCGCAAAACATAAAATTGGCAGCTTCCCCCACCTTCGAGATTAGTTCTACTTTTATCCGCCACGCCTTGGAAGAAGGAAAAGATATACGCTACTTCCTTCATCCTGCTGTTTATGAGGAACTAACCAAAATATTTTGATATAAAATGGAAAAATTTGATTACTCGCAGGTACCCTACAATTTTGGGGTATGTGCATCTGCCGATTGTCCCCAAGCCTCTACTTGTCTGCGCCGTATAGCTTTGAAGCATGCTCCCGTGAATTACCCGTTTCTGCCGACTTTGACTCCTCAAAGACTTGCGGCAATGAAAGGAAGATGTGAATATTACTGTCCGGACACTACTGTCAGATATGCCAAAGGATTTACCCATGTTGCAGAATTGTTGACTGTCCGTGTGGCAGGTACATTCCGTTTACGTCTTATTGCGCATTTCGGGCGAAAGAACTACTACCTCGCACGCAAGGGTGAGTATCTGATTAAACCTGCCGACCAGGAATTCATCATCCGTCAGGCCAAAGAGCTGGGCTTGCAGTTGGATGATTATTTTGATGAATATGTAGACGGTTATAATTGGTACGATTAACCACTCTGTCATTAAGAGGAAAGTTGTTGATATATAGCAGCTTGTGGTTCCCGTGGGTAGGGAACGCCCGTTTCCTCTGATAGAAACGCCCGTTCCCTTTAGTAGAAACTGCCGTTCCCTTTAATGGGAACGAGCGTTTCTATGAAGGGGAACGGAAGTATCTGTACATGGAAACGGACTTATATAAGTAAAATCATGTCTGATGCTTTATATGCGTTGGTAACGGAAGAAGGCGAAGAACCCTTACGAGTTCTCCGCCTTCTTCTTTGTTATAATGGTATTCTATGGCTTATACAATTCCTTGTGCCATCATGGCTTTCGCTACCTTCATAAATCCGGCAACATTGGCACCCTTCACATAATTTACATAACCATTGGCTTCCGTACCATATTGTACGCAAGCTGCGTGGATATTCTTCATAATGCTTTTCAGCTTTTCGTCTACCTCTTCAGAGCTCCAGCCCAGTTTGATAGAGTTCTGAGTCATTTCCAAACCGGATACGGATACACCACCCGCATTGGCTGCCTTGCCCGGAGCATACAAGATTTGAGCTTCCTGGAATACGCGGATAGCTTCGGGGGTAGAAGGCATGTTTGCACCTTCGGATACTGCTATCACACCGTTGGCAACTAATTTCTTGGCATCGTCACCGTTGATTTCATTCTGAGTTGCAGACGGCAGAGCGATATCTGCTTTTTCACCCCAGGGGCGTGCGCCTTCTACATACTTGACACCCGGATATTGTTCGGCATATTCACGGATACGTCCACGATAGAGGTTCTTTAACTCCATGATGTAATCCAGTTTCTCACGGTCGATACCTGCGGGGTCGTATATATATCCGTCGGAATCGGACATCGTCAAAACTTTACCGCCCATTTCCAATACTTTTTCAGCAGTATATTGAGCTACATTACCGGAACCGGAAATCAGGCAAGTCTTGCCTTTGAGATCGGTACCTTTGGTTTTCAGCATTTCCAGCAGGAAGTAGATGTTACCGTAACCGGTAGCTTCCGGACGAATCAGTGAACCACCGAATTCACGGCCTTTACCTGTGAATGTTCCGGTAAACTCATGAGTCAGTTTTTTGTACATACCGAACATGAAGCCTACTTCACGGCCACCTACACCGATATCACCGGCCGGAACGTCCGTTTCAGGACCGATATGACGCCACAGCTCCAGCATGAAAGCCTGAACGAAACGCATAACCTCAGCATTTGATTTACCACGCGGAGAGAAGTCGGAACCACCTTTACCGCCACCCATAGGAAGGGTAGTCAGTGAATTCTTGAATGTTTGCTCAAATGCAAGGAATTTCAAGATACTCAAGTTTACGGAAGCATGGAAACGGATACCGCCTTTATATGGGCCAATGGCGTTGTTGTGTTGTACACGGTAACCCATGTTGGTTTGTACGTTACCTTTATCGTCCACCCAAGTAACACGGAATTGGTAAACACGATCGGGGATACAAAGGCGTTCAATCAGATTGGCTTTGTCAAATTCCGGATGTTTGTTGTACTCTTCTTCGATAGTAGAAAGTACTTCTTCTACTGCTTGATGATACTCCGGTTCATTGGGGAACCGTCTTTTCAGATCTTCTAATACCTTAGCTGCATTCATAATCTATTTCTTTTATTGGTTGCTTATTGCTTTAATATGCCAATATGTTGATGTGCTGATTGTTGTGTTATGATTACATCGGTTGTTTCATACCACAAGGGGTATTGGCGCATTTGCATATTTGCACACTGTCACATTATCTTTTATTGCGGTTGCAAAAGTAAACATAAAAATGATACAAACAAACAATTTATAAATAAAATGCGGGATAAAACAACAAAAATATTGTTTTATCCCGCAAAAAGGAATAAAAAGATATTATTTATCCTCTTTTGAGTGACTTTATTACCGGAATAAATACTAATGCAGCCGAAATGACAAGCGTTAGTATGATTGGACCGTCAATTCGTTCGGCTGTTGTCAGAACGATATAACAAAGTGCTGCCCAAAGGAGCGTAATGCAAACTATTTGAGATTTTGATAATGGCCTTTTCATTTACCGGCTTTCTTTTTGTCGACAATGGCGTCGATAACTGCCACTGCGGTGATGTTTACGATATCGCGTACAGAGCTTTCGAAATCGGTAAAGTGAATAGGCTTGTTCAATCCCATTTGGATAGGACCAATCAGTTCGGCATCCGTATTCATTGCCTGTAACAGTTTGTAGGCAGAGTTGGCTGAACTCAGATTGGGGAAAATAAGCGTATTCACATCTTTGCCTTTCAGTCGGGTGAAGGGATATTTGGCGTCGCGCATTTCGCGGCTCATGGCAAAATTCACCTGCATTTCGCCGTCAATGGCAAGTTCAGGGTAATTTTGTTGCATATAGTCAACAGCTTCATGTACGCTTACCGGACTTCCTTCTTTATCGGCACCGAAGTTGGAGTAGCTCAGCATTGCCATTACCGGCGTGTGGTTGAAGAAACGTACCGTGTGTTCGGATAGTTTGGCAATGTCAATCAAGGTTGCTGCATCGGGATGACGGTTGATAAGCGTATCGGCAAGGAAGAAAGTACCTTTTTTAGAGTTAAGGATGTGCATTGTACCGAAGTGCTTGTATTCCGGACGGATACCGATCACTTCTTTGGCTACCTTGATGGTATTACTGTATTTGGTATAGAGTCCGGTGATGAAAGCGTCGGCTTCACCGGTTTCTACCATCATCATACCGAAGTAATTGCGTTCGAACATCTTGTCGTTGGCTTCTTCGTAAGTAACGCCTTCACGGGCACGCTTCTCGGAAAGGATACGTGCATAGCGTTCGCGACGTCCCGCTTCGTCGGGGTGGCGCAGGTTTACGATTTCAATGCCTTCAAGACTCAGGTCGAGTTCCTTTGCCAGTTTTTCGATGGCTTCGTCATTTCCTAATATAATGGGATGGCAAATTCCCTCGGCCTTGGCTTCGACAGCGGCTTTCAGCATGTTGGGATGGATTCCCTCGGCAAACACCACACGTTGCGGATTACGGCGGGCTGTATCGTAGAGTTGACGGGTCAGTTTGCTTTCATACCCCATCAATTCACGCAGTTGCAGTTTGTAAGCATCCCAGTCTTCTATGTTTTTACGGGCTACACCGCTTTCCATGGCTGCGCGTGCTACGGCACAAGACACCTCCGTGATGAGACGCGGATCAACCGGTTTCGGAATGAAATATTCGGGGCCGAAAGAGAAGTTGTTTACATGATAAGCCTCGTTCACTACATCGGGTACAGGCTGTTTGGCGAGGTTGGCGATGGCATGTACTGCGGCGATTTTCATTTCTTCGTTGATGGCCTTGGCTTGTGTGTCAAGTGCACCGCGGAAGATATAGGGGAAACCGATTACATTGTTTATCTGGTTCGGATAGTCGGAACGGCCGGTGGACATCAATACATCCGGACGCGCTGCCATGGCATCTTCATAAGAGATTTCAGGGGTAGGATTGGCAAGGGCGAATACAATAGGATGATCGGCCATGCTGCGTACCATGTCTTGTGTCAATACATTACCTTTGGAAAGTCCCAGGAATACATCGGCACCTTTGATGGCTTCGGCAAGTGTATGCACATCACGGCGGTCGGTGGCAAAATAACGCTTTTGTTCGGTCAGGTTCTCACGGTCGCTGGTGATAACCCCTTTACTGTCCAGCATCAGGATGTTTTCACGGCGTGCACCGAGAGATTCGTATAATTTGGTACATGAAGTGGCAGAGGCACCTGCGCCGTTTACTACGATTTTTACATTCTCGATCTTCTTGCCTGCCACATCCAGGGCATTCAGCAGTCCGGCACTGGAAATGATGGCTGTACCATGCTGGTCGTCGTGCATCACGGGGATATCAAGTTCTTCCTTCAGACGACGTTCTATTTCAAAACATTCGGGAGCCTTGATGTCTTCCAGGTTGATACCGCCAAAAGTAGGAGCGATGGCTTTGACGGCCTCAATAAACTTGTCAGGGTCTTTTTCGTTTACTTCGATATCGAATACGTCGATGCCGGCATAAATCTTGAACAGCAAGCCTTTTCCTTCCATAACCGGCTTACCGCTGAGGGCGCCTATATCGCCCAGACCGAGTACGGCTGTGCCATTGGAGATTACAGCCACAAGATTACCTTTAGCTGTATATTTATACGCGTCTTGCGGGTTTTTCTCAATTTCAAGACACGGTTCTGCAACGCCGGGAGAGTAGGCGAGCGAAAGATCGGTTTGTGTACTGTAGGGTTTGGTGGGCACTACTTCTATTTTTCCAGGTTTGCCTTGCGAATGATAGAGCAAAGCAGCTTCTTTGGTTATCTTAGCCATGGTAAAAATGTTAAATTAGTTATGATTTTGCTGCAAATGTAGGGATAATTGTTCTAAATTGTAGCTCGTCACAACTAATTTCTATTAGAATTATCATCAGATAAGCTAAAAATGCTTATTTTTGACATCGTATAACAATATATTAACCCCCGTTTATTAATTTAACACATGATCAACATGAGATTTTTGAAATTTCCTTTAGCTGGACTATTTGTAATGGCACTATTTTCAGGGTGCAAGACTGGTAACGAACAGAAAGCACCGGTTGCTCTAACCTGGGAAATGGGTGCGAATGGTATTGAACCTGGATATTATGAGAACACTTTTGTGCTCAAGAATGTCTCTGATGACCCTCTGCCCGAGGACTGGGCCATTTATTATTCACAGCTTCCCCGTGGCGTTAAGCAAGAAAAAAATCCGGCGGTAAAGATTGAGGTAGTGAATGGTAACTTCTTCAAAATGTCTCCCACAGAGAACTTTACCTCTTTGGCTCCGGGTGATTCTATGCGTATCACTTTTCGGTGTACTTATAAGTTGGACAGAAGTTCGCATGCTCCTGAAGGTACTTATTGGGTGGCAATCATCGACGGTAAGGAGGGCAAACCTTTTCCGGTGGAGATGAATGCGCTTCCATTGCCTTCTCCTGAATCGCTTCCCGGTTATCCGGATGCTGCTAAGATATATCAAACCAACCTTCGTCTGGTTGATGCACCTGCTTTGAAGCAATCGGATGTCTTGCCTTCGGTAAAGAAAGCGGTGTCAGCCTATGGCCGTGTTACATTGGATGGCCAGGTAGGGATAGAATTTCCTGAAGAATTTTCGGGTGAAGCAAAACTGTTGAAAGAAAAACTCCCCGGCTATGGACTGGAGGTGGTAGACAACGCTCGCGTGACGATTGTCTTAGAGACTCTTGCTGATAAGGAAGAAGCCATAAACGATGAATATTATACTATAAGTATAGGTGATGGCCGGTTAAGGATTGGTGCTGCTACTCCTCATGGAATTTTCAACGGTACTCAAACCTTGCTCTCTATGCTGAAAGGTAAGCAGGCCCCGTATGTGTTGGAGGGAGTAAGAATACAGGATTATCCTGACTTGCCGTATCGCGGGCAGATGATAGACATAGCCCGTGACTATACTACACCGGAAAACATGAAGAAGCTGATTGACGCTTTTGCTTCCTATAAGATGAATGCATTGCATTTTCACTTTTCCGATGACGAAGGGTGGCGCCTGGAAATTCCCGGTCTGGAGGAACTGACTACAGTGGGAAGTCGCCGGGGGCATACCACAAACGAGAGCCAATGTCTTTATCCGGGCTATGATGGTGGATATGATCCTGAGGCGAAGACTCCCGGTAATGGATATTATACCCGTGAAGAATTTATCGACCTGCTGAAATATGCAGCAGAAAGGCATGTACGCGTAATACCGGAAATCGAATCTCCGGGACATGCCCGTGCGGCTATCGTTTCTATGAAAGCCCGTTATAATAAATATATCGGGACTAATCCTGAAAAGGCGGCCGAGTATATGTTGAGTGAACCGGAAGATACTTCCCGTTACGAGTCCGTTCAATACTATACAGATAATGTCATCAATGTTGCGTTGCCTTCTACCTACCGTTTTATGGAAAAAGTAATTCAGGAAATCAATGCCATGTACAAAGAGGCGGGTGTCCCGTTGACTACCATACATCTGGGTGGCGATGAAGTGCCTCATGGTGTATGGATGGGGTCTCCCAAATGCCGGAAGTTGATGAAAGAGAAAGGTATGACAAAAGCCCACGACCTGTCAGAGTATTTCATCACGCAGATGGCGAGTATCATGCAGAAGAATGGCTTGAAAATCAGTGGTTGGCAGGAAGTTGCTTGGGGGCATACGGAAGAAGCTCACCGGCAGTTGCGGCAACAGACCGAAGGGGTGTATTGTTGGAACACCGTTCCGGGTTCTGATGAAGTGGTTTATCAGACCGCCAATAACGGTTATCCGGTTATCCTTTGTAACGTAGGTAATTTCTATATGGATATGGCGTATAACGGCCATCCCGACGAGCGCGGACTTGACTGGGGAGGTTATGTGGATGAATCTGTTTCCTTCTCTATGCTTCCTTATAGCATTTACCGTTCGCTGCGTGTGAATAAGGCAGGTAATCCTATTGATTTGGATGAAGCTGAAAAGGGAAAAACTGTTTTGACTGAGATTGGCAAGCAGAATATAATCGGTGTACAGGGGCAACTCTTTGCCGAAACCATCCGCAACTTCGAAGGTGTGGAATATCTTCTTTTCCCAAAATTGATGGGGCTGGCAGAACGCGGGTGGAATGCCCATCCGATATGGGAATTTCTTTCCGGTACAGAAGAACAGCAAGTTTTCAATCAGGCTTTGGCACTTTATTATGAGAAAATCAGTAAGGCTGAGATGCCTTATTGGGTAAAGAACGGTATTAATTTCCGTTTGCCCCAACCGGGACTGTTGATGAAAGACGGCAATCTATATGCCAATGTAGCCATTGAGGGGGCGGAAATACGTTATACTACTGACGGGACAGAACCGACTGCCCAATCTACATTATGGGTGGAACCGGTGAAATGTGACGCATCAGTTATCAAAGCGAAGACATTTTATTGGGGCAAAGAAAGTCTGCCGATAACTTTTAAGGAACAATAGCAATTACCTGGGGGGGAGGTATAATAATTATAAAACAACCAATCGTTTGGAAACAATGGGAGAGTGCTGCACGTCAGTTCTCTTCCATTGTTTTTTTAGAATTGCCACATTGACTTAATGTTTATAAGAATAATATAATAGGATAGGATTCATATCTTCAGAAAAGTTCAATTGTACTTCGGAAGACGAAGAAAGATAACCTTCTTTGAAGTACTCTTTTAGTATTGTTTGTCGATTAATCAAATTTTTACTTTTAATGGAAAAAGCAGGGGAAATCTGTTCCTTTTTTACTTCAAAAATAACATTGGAAAATAGGGGGATAAAATAAAATCCGTTATGGTCAGCAAGAATAATATTGATGTAGCGGAAAATAGAAAGAGCTTACTATAATTAGAAAATGTAGTAAGCTCATATCTCTCTTTTTATTTATCTGTTTACGCATTCAGCGCCTGTTCGATATCTGCAATGATATCATCCGCATTTTCTATACCTACGGAGAAACGAATCAGGTCAGGACGTACGCCTGCTTCCATCAGTTGTTCGTCTGTCAATTGGCGGTGCGTATGGCTGGCAGGATGCAGCACACAAGTACGGGCATCGGCAACGTGGGTTACGATAGCAGCCAGTTTCAATGAGTCCATAAATTTGATGGATACTTCGCGTCCGCCTTTCAGACCGAAAGAAATAACGCCACAAGAGCCGTTTGGCATATACTTCTGTGCCAGTTCGTAGTATTTGTTTCCGGGCAGGCCACAATAGTTTACCCAAGCTACTTTATCGTTTTTGGAAAGATATTCGGCAACAGCTTGGGCATTTTTGCAGTGTTGAGGCATGCGTAGGTGAAGGGTTTCCAGACCGAGGTTTAGCAAAAATGCATTCTGGGGCGACTGGATGCTGCCGAGGTCACGCATCAACTGGGCGGTAGCTTTGGTAATATAAGCCATTTTACCGAAAGCTTTTGTATAAGTCAATCCGTGGTAAGATTCATCCGGTGTGCACAATCCGGGGAATTTATCAGCATGTGCATCCCAATCAAAGTTACCGCTATCTATTATGGCACCACCTACACTGGTAGCATGTCCGTCCATATATTTAGTTGTAGAGTGTACTATAATGTCAGCTCCCCATTCAAATGGGCGGCAATTGATAGGGGTGGGGAAGGTGTTGTCTACAATCAAAGGTACACCATGATCGTGGGCGATGCGGGCAAATTTTTCGATGTCGAGTACTTCCAGTGTCGGGTTGGAAATCGTTTCGCCGAACAGTGCTTTGGTATTTGGACGGAAAGCGGAGGAGATTTCTTCCTCCGGTGAGTCCGGGTTGACGAAAGTGACATCGATACCCAGTTTCTTCAAGGTTACTCCGAAAAGGTTGAATGTTCCACCATAGATGGTAGATGAACAAACGAAATGATCACCTGCTTGGCAAATGTTAAATATAGCATAGAAATTTGCTGCTTGTCCACTGGAGGTTAACATAGCGGCTACCCCTCCCTCGAGGGCGGCTATCTTGGCAGCAACGGCATCATTCGTAGGGTTTTGCAGGCGAGTGTAGAAATAGCCACTGTCTTCAAGGTCGAACAAGCGTGCCATCTGTTCGCTGGTATCATATTTGAAGGTTGTACTTTGATAGATGGGGAGTACACGGGGCTCACCCTTTTTAGGAGTCCATCCGGCTTGTACGCACAAGGTCTCAGGCTTAAATTGTTTTGCCATAATGCTATCTATTTTTAGAGTTTATTATCTATTAATGTATTTATCGTCGCAAAAGTAAGGAAAATAATGTAAATTTGTCCGCGATAAGGAAAAAATACTGCGAATACATTATGATGCGAATATTATTCATCTTTTCTTTTCTCATTTTTAGTTTCCTCTCTCTCTTTGCCCAGGAAGAACGGGATAGTCCGAAAGCGGGTGAAGGTATTTCGGCTTTCCTCGAACGTAATAACCGTACGGGCAAAGTTTACTATAAAGAATTTCTGCGTCTGAACCAGAAGCGTCTGCGGGGAAAAGAGGAACTACGATGGGGAATGAAGTATATTTTGCCACCATTGAGGAATGGAAAAACAGCCAATGTCTCTTCTACCGGTAAAAAAAGATCGGTCAAAGAACCTCTGTTCGGGAAAGAACTTGCCAATGTAGAGGTTACTTCCAACCGTTTGCAGGGAACCTGTTTTTATGTAGTCAGTGGTCACGGCGGACCCGATCCCGGGGCTATAGGCAAGATAGGCAAGGTAGAATTACATGAGGATGAATATGCGTATGATGTAGCTTTGCGTCTTGCACGGAATTTGATGCAGGAAGGTGCTGAAGTCCGTATTATCATTCAGGATGCGAAAGACGGTATCCGTGACGACCGTTATCTTTCCAACAGTAAACGTGAAACTTGTATGGGGGCTGCCATTCCTTTAAATCAGGTAGCGCGACTACAACAACGGTGTGCCAAGATCAATGAGTTTTATAGACAGGACCGGAAAATATACAAGTATTGCCGTGCTATCTTCTTGCATGTGGATAGCCGTAGTAAGAGCCATCAGACGGATGTGTTCTTTTATCATGCACCCAAAAGTGTTTTAGGAAAGAAGTTGGCGGTTATAATGAAAAAAACTTTTGAATCAAAATACGATAAACATCAACCTAATCGAGGATTTGAAGGAACTGTCAGTCCTCGAAATCTGTATGTCCTGTTGAATTCTTCTCCTACGGCTGTTTTTGTGGAGTTGGGCAATATCCAGAATACTTTCGACCAGCGTCGTTTTGTAATCAGCTCCAATCGCCAGGCTTTGGCAAAATGGATGATGGAAGGCTTTATCGCAGATTATAAAAAGACCCAATAAAAGTAGAAGGCCAATCTAATCATGCGCTTTCTTCTCGTATATGACTACTACTGTTACTGCAGCCAAAATCAATGCGATACCGATGGCACCAGCCAATGTGAATTTCTCATGGAATATGCTGTATCCGATAGCTACAGCGGTAAGAGGTTCCAATGCTCCAAAGATGGATGTCAGTGTAGGGCCGATGTGTTTGATGGCTTTTACTAACGTGATGTTGGAGATGGCTGTAGCGGGCAATGCCAGTCCGAGGATATTCAGCCAGGTATATCCGTCGGTTACAAGTCGGATACCTCCTGTGAACATACCTCCAATGATGAAAAACAGTGCTCCTAATGCCATGACGTAGCAGGTAAGTGCCGTGGACGGGATATGGGCGGCACGGCTTTTGCGTATTCCTATAATATATCCTCCATAAAAGAATACGGATGAAATGGCGGCAATCATACCTGTTATCCGGTTCTCTCCTCCAGAATTGATTTCTCCCGATGATAATAACCCGGCACCTATCAGAGAAATGGATACGGCAAATAGTACTGTAAATGATTTCCTTTCTCCGAAAACACACATCATGGCAACCGCTACCGCAAGAGGATACATAAAGTGAATGGTAGATGCTACACCGCTGGCGATATACTGGTAGGCTATTACCAGACTAAAGGAAGTGGCTGCCCGCAACAGACTGAGCAAGAAAACGGTCCCCCAATCTTGGGGGCTGATGCGGAAGGGTTCTTTCAACATTAATCCGAATACAGCCAATGCAAGGGAGGCAATCCCCCAACGGTAGGTCAATACTTCGAACGAAGAGAATCCTGTAGCTAATAAAGATAAAGTAAAGAATGGAGCCAACCCGAATGTGGAGGAAGAGAGAGCAGCGTATATATATCCTTTTATAGGGCTATTTTGTATCATTTATATTGATTTTTTGATGATGTTTCAGAACTATCTATTTTGATCGTTTGTTTCTTTCACATTACATCGTGCAAAATTAGTGAATAAAAACGTTTGCAGGAGCGATATACACTTATAAATAATGAAAGGAAACCTTATGCGAAAAAATTTAATGTTTGTGGGGGGAATTATAATGATCTTCACGTTGGCCTCTTGTGGCGGTACTCAGAAAAGAACGGTGGTAAACTATACTCCAAGGGAGGTAGAACAGGCCAACCAGGTGATGACATATTATAATACTTCTCTGGCTTTATTGAAAAATGTAGTGGTAGAAAAAGATGTAAATGCAGTATTGGGATACATGGAACAGAGTGGAAAAGCACCTGCCTTGACTGCCATAGCTCCTCCCGCTTTCTCTCAGAAAGATTCTGCATTTGTTGTAAATCCGGGTCCTTATTTCAATGAAGAAACACGGAGTAACTTGAAACAGAATTATTTTCAGTTGTTTCAGGCCAGAAGACAGTTTTATTCAACTTTTGATATGTATATTTCATATCTGAAATCGGACAATAAGGTGGCAGCTGACAAATTATTGTCCACCAATTATCAGCTGAGTGTGGAAATGTCTGAATACAAAGAGAACATCACCGATATCCTTTCTCCTTTTGCTGATGAGGCACAAAAGGTATTACTGAATGACAATCCGATGAAAGAGCAACTACTTTCTATGAAACGAATGGCTGCCACAATGCATAGTATTCTGGCTCTTTGCATTCGTAAACCTATCCCCGATACAGCTCATCTTGATATGAAACTGGCAAAACTGGTTATTCAGTTGGATATTGCCAAACGTTTGCCTACCGTAGAAGGACATCCTGAGGAAATGAAAAAGTTTCAGAATTTCCTGACTCATGTTGAATCCTTTATAAAAGATGTCCAGCATATCAAGACTAAAGGAACATATACTGAGATGGATATGACGACGATTGAAGAGTATGGGGTAAGTCTTGATTAAAGATGAGTATCAATGAATAGATTAATGGCAGATGGCAGAACAGAATTATTGGGGGCATTCTGTTCTGCCGCATATTCATAAGTCCGTTTTACGAGTGCGGAAGCGATACTCCGGCCTTCAACGGAAGGAGGAACGATTATCTCACCAATCCATTTTTATAAAAGTCATAAGTCGCATGGATTTTTTCTGGTGTGTCAGCTTTCAACAACAAAAGTAGTTCGCGACAGAATTCCAGCTGCCCTGTTCCGTTGGCGGTAACTATATTTTTATCACTGGCAGCTTGTTTCTCTTCATAACCGGCTTCATTGGTGTAGTTCTCTCCACCCCAGAGCTTTAATTGCTGAACAGTGTTTCCTGTATGTCTTACTTCGTTGAGAAAACCATGTTTGGCCATGAAAGAAACCCCATTACAGATGGCTCCAACAATTTTCCCATGTTTCAGGGCGTCTTCCACTAATGGAACTGCTTGTTCCGCTTCGGGCGAATTCCATTGCATACCACCTATTAATATCAGTGCCGCATAATTTGTCGGCATCGTTTGAAAACTGTAATCGGGCAGGGTACGAAAACCACCGATGGAACATACCGGCTCTAATGTGGGGGCAACGACTTTAGTTATATATTTCACTTCGCTATCCGGCATCACTCCTGCATTCAGAGTGCTGGCAAGGTAGGCGCCTTCCCAATCGGCATATTCGTTTAAGAGTAAAAATAATACTTCTTTTTTCATTTGTCTTTTATTATTTAAGTGGTTTTCTTTGAGACCTACAAAAATACATTATTTCTACAGTATACACCAATGAAATTGAATTTTATTACCCTACAGGGATATAAATCTCTGTCTTTCTATTCGCTTTTTCACGATACAAAAATAGGGGGAAAAGGAACGGGGGACTTGTTCGATGTTACTATAAATTCGATATCTTTGCATTTTAAATAAAAACGTAATTTTTCCAGATGACCGAAGAAACGAAATTGCGCCTTCTGGCATGGGCGAAGCAGTTCCACTGTATTGATTTCATACAAGGAGATCCGATACAGTTTCCACATCGATATACAAAGAAACAAGATATTGAGATTAGCGGTTTGCTTACTGCCATCATGAGTTTTGGTAATCGTAAACAGATTTTGAAGAAAGCGGAGGAACTGCATGACTTGATGGGGACTTCGCCTTATCAATATGTATTGTCTTGCCGTTGGAAAGAAGATTTTCTGCCGACCGACCGAAGCAGTTTTTACCGTATGCTTTCCCATGCCGACTTTTACACCTATTTTGCTCGTTTACATGATGCTTATTCCCGTTTCGACTATATGGAAGATGCTTTGCTGAATTACTCCGGTACGCCTATGGAGAAACTATGTGGTTTTCTGGAAGTTTCCGCCAAAAGTCCGCAAAAGAAGCTCAACATGTTCCTGCGGTGGATGATACGTCAGAATTCCGTAGTCGATTTCGGACTTTGGAAGAAGTTCGACTGCCGGGAATTGGTAATTCCTTTGGATACCCATGTATGCCGGGTGGCCTATCTGTTGGGGCTTACCGATACGGAAACGTATTCTTTGAAGAATGCGCGGAACATAACTTCCGCTTTGGCAGAAATTTTTCCGGATGATCCTTGTCTGGGAGATTTCGCGTTGTTTGGCAGCGGGATAAACGGGATAGGGTATGATGCGACAAATGTACGAATAATCTTGAAGAGTATATAGTTTTGTGAGTAAAAAAGGAAGTCCTATGATTGATCTGCCATTTGAGTTGCCATAGAACTTCCTTGTATCGGTTATACTTTCAATGCGGCAATTACTTTCGGCATCATTGTCCATATATGGTTTTCTTCCTGTGCCGTGTAGAAGTTTCCGTCAATTTCCGAAGAGTTGTCGGTTGCTTCTCCATTCTGTATAGCCGGTTTTGCCAGCGGGTGAACGGCTACTTTCTTACCTTTGGTAATACCTGTAAAATCAAATATCATGGCGGCAGCGCAATGCCCGATCATGATTTTACCTTTCTTGCCGAATGTCTTGATGATTTCCAACATTGTAAGGTTATATGGTTTGTTGGCATTTTGTTGAAATACGGGGACAGCGTCGCCGCAAGAGAACACAAGTGCATCATATTCATCTTCATGTCCTTTCAGGTTTGCCACTACATCATCGGCTATTAGGGTAATACCGGAGTTTGTTTTGATTTCCTTATCATCTGCTACTGCAAAAACTCTATAAGAAATACCATTCTCAAAAAACGCTTCCAGATACTGGAATAAACCAAATCCGTTGACAGGATTTACTGCTAATACTGCAACTTTTTTTGCCATAATCTTTATTATTAAGTGAAACAATAGTTATTTTCAGTAAGTTTATTACTTTTGTGGTGCAAAGTTATTGATCAGATTGTGTAATAACAATAACGCACTTGAATGTTAGATACTTACAACAATGTAACCATTGTTGAAGTTCAGTAAATTAGTAAAAGTTAAAAAATGGAAAACTTTCATCATGCGGATGCTTGTCCCATAAGGGATGTTCTGAGTAGGTTGGGTGATAAGTGGACAATGCTTATCATGGTTACCCTAAAAACAAATGGTACAATGCGTTTCTGTGATATTCAGAAAACAATCGGTGACATTTCACAACGTATGCTTACGGTCACGCTCCGTTCTTTGGAGACGGATGGGCTTATTGCCAGGAGAGTCTATGCTGAAGTCCCCCCACGTGTGGAATATACTCTTACTGAGACAGGATATAGCCTGATGCCTCATATTGAATCTTTAGTGGGTTGGGCATTGGAACATATGACGGATATATTGGAACGCAGGAGTATACAAAAGAATTGAAGCTATGAGTAAATTCTTATATATAATAGGTATTTGTCTGTTGACATTTATTTCGCCATTGCGAGCTCAGGAAGTTGCCATTCTGAAAGTGGCTCTTGTTCAACCTCATTTTCAGTGGGGTAACGTAAAGGCAAACTTATTAGAGTGGTGCGGAATGTCAAATTATTAAACTTAAAACAATATGGGTAACGAAAATACATCGATACATGAGTTCGACTTTGATTTGATCTGTGAATATTTTTCGACTGTGGAACGTCAAGGCCCGGGCAGTCCCGAAGTGACGCTGAAGGCACTGAGCTTTATAGACGGCCTTACAGATACAGCGCGTATTGCTGACATGGGCTGTGGTACCGGTGGGCAGACAATGGTTCTGGCGGAAAATGCCCCGGGACAAATCACAGGACTTGATTTGTTTCCTGAGTTCATCCGTCTTTTTAACCGTAATGCCGGGCAACGCAATCTGCAAGGTAGAGTGAGGGGCGTGGTCGGTTCTATGGATCAGCTTCCGTTTCAGGAAGGGGAACTGGATCTTATCTGGTCTGAAGGGGCAATCTACAACATCGGGTTTGAACGCGGACTGAATGAATGGAGGAAGTTTTTGAAGAAGGGCGGTTATGTTGCGGTTACGGAGGTGTCGTGGTTCACCGATGAGCGTCCTGCCGAAATCAATGACTTCTGGATGGATGCGTATCCTGAGATCAATACCATTCCGAATAAAGTGGCGCAAATGCAAAAGGCAGGTTACCTCCCCGTCTCCACATTCATTTTGCCGGAGAACTGCTGGACGGAACATTTCTATCAACCGCAAGTGGAGGTGCAGGAACTGTTTTTGAAGAAGTATGCCGGGAATAAGACGGCAGAGGATTTTATTGCCAATCAACGGCACGAAATGCACTTATATAATAAGTATAAGGACTTTTACGGCTATGTGTTCTACATAGGGAAGAGATAGGCAATGCCGAAAGATAAGTTCTTTTACCCTAACGTTAATTTCTAAAAATGCAGCTTCAACAGATTCGGCATAATGGGTATCATTAAAAAGTTTTTGAGAAGATTGAATGATAATAGGATGAATATTTACCCAAATGCTATCATGTTCATATATATTCTCATCTATATATGCAAGTGTTGCTATTACTTCTCCTAAAGTATAAGGATTCTCTACATATTATAATTTGTTCTTCAAGTTTATTCATAGGATTCGCATATAAAATATCCACCTGTTTTCTGTGCTCCTCTAAACTCTATCAATTTTAATCTAACCAAAGAGTTTAAGTAGCGTTTAGCAGTCGGAACACTTTTACCTATCAGTCCCGCTATCTTGGACGAATTAAGTCCCGGATATTGCTTGATGATATTTAGTACTTCTTGTTCTTTTGAGTTTACAGTATCATTTACAGTATCATTTACAGTATCATTTACAGTATCATTTACAGTATCATGTTTGATACTGATAGCCCTTTTAAACACTACCGTAAACATTCCTTCTGTATGAAATTCCGGTTCGGGCAGATTGGCTTCTCGCATCGCTTCCTGCATACGAGGAATACCGGATGCTACTCTTTCCACCAAATGCATGCGGGTAAATAATCCAAAGATTAACGGGTTACGTGTCATACTCTTGTGCCCGAAATCTTTAGCTACGATAGGCAAAAGCCTTCCGGGATTAGAAACCTCTACCCGGTCATCAAACATTTCTATTGTAATGGTTGCTCCCTGTTCGTAATAATCACGATGTGAGAGAGCGTTAATAATGGCTTCTTTGAACACAGTAAGAGGAATTTCCCAAATTTCTTCTCTTGGTCCTGCCCCCTCAATTTTATAAGCTACTTGCAGTTTACTTTCCAGCCATGCCATAGCCTGCAAATATTGTTGGTATAGTGGACCGCCAAAGGTTTTATCATCTATGATATATACTTTGGTTGTTCCTTTGAAAAGGACACATCTTGTTACTGCGTGTGGAAATTTTCGTTCAGGTTGTTTCCCAAAAAACATGGCTGCACCGTTCTTGGCTATTCCTTTATCCGTAAACAGTTCCAAATTCTCAAATATCTGTTTGTCGGCAGTCGATGGTCTTAATCTTGCTTCTGTGCGGAAGTCTTTTATTGCTTGTTCATCTGCATCAGTGTAGATATTGAACCATGAACAGGGAATGGCATCAAAAAATATTTTGTTGCATTCCTGAAAGAAGCTACGCATTTCTTCGACAGTACGAAGTTTCTGTGAGTTTGCTCCCTCACGCACAAAGATAGAACCGGAAAATATATAAGGTTTATCTTTACCTGACGGAACATTAATTACCCAAACTGTCTTATCCTCGATATTTACCGCATACATATCACAATGGAGAGCCGGAGATATTTCACTGATAGAGCCTTGAATGGCTGAACGTTTGTCATTTTCCAAACCTGTACCAATAATCTGTCCGTTATCATCTACGCCGATAAGCAAATATCCTCCGTCAGCATTGGCGAAAGCGCAAATTTCCTCTGTCAGTTCACGAACTTTAGAGGGAACACGAACTTTGAACTCTACATTATAGCCTTCTCCGCTATCAATGAGCGCTTGTATGTTTTCAGTATTCAACATAAATATCTGTAATTGTGCTACAAAGGTAGTTATTTGTTTGATAAATGTTTTATTACCTATATTCTATTTGCAGCAAAAGAGTAATTTGCTTCCTTATGAGGAGTATGGCTCGATTTTTAATGATACAAAGTTAGGAAATCGAACAGGGAACCCTGTTATGTAAAATAGTGCAACGTGCTGTAAAATAATGAAGTAAATACCTCACAGTGGAACATTTCGGGCTTTTAAAAACAGTCCCTTGAATAAGGACGTATAGTTTGCTTCAATCCCACTAATTTTGCCTACTCTTGGAAAAGAAAAAATCCCTGAACTTCAATGAAATTCAGGGATTACATTATTTCTTTCAAGTGGTGTCACCAGGAATCGAACCGGGGACACAAGGATTTTCAGTCCTTTGCTCTACCAACTGAGCTATGACACCATTTCTATCTCTTTTGCGGTTGCAAAGGTAGTGAAAGTTTTGGACTGTGCAATAGCTTTTGAAATAAAAAACGCTGATAAATGGCTATGTAGCTAAATATCAGCGTTTATGTTTTTAGAAAAAATACTGAAAAAGTCTATTTGTCTTTGTTTTTTCAGTTTCTGCAGATGTAAAAAACAGACTGAGGTTGAAACTTTATCTGCTTTTTTCGGTATTCTTTTCAGACTTATCCGTTTTAGCGACCGGGGCTGTTCATGAGTCCTGTCCGGTTTCCTCGGATTTCTCTCCGGTAGCGGATTCTTCCTGTAACGGGTTCCAGCCTTGCGCTTTCAGTTCAAATTCCTGCCCGTCGCGGGTAATCAGGGCACAGCCCAGTTCCGGTTTGGTGATATGACCTATCAGCTTGACACCTTCCATTTCGGATACCTTCTCATGGTCGGCAATGGGGACGGTGAACAGAAGTTCGTAATCCTCGCCACCGTTGAGGGCACAAGTTGTCAGGTTCATGTTGAATTCCTCTGCCATGACAGCCGTTTGGTAGTCGATGGGGATATGCTCCTCGTAGACACGGCAGCCTACCTTGCTTTGCTTGCAGATGTGCAGTAGTTCAGAAGAAAGGCCATCCGATACATCCATCATGGAAGTAGGCTGAATACCCTCCTCTGCAAGTTTCTGGATAATGTCACGACGGGCTTCCGGTTTCAGTTGACGTTCCAGGAGATATTCTTTTCCGGCAAAGTCGGGTTGCAGGTCTTTGTCGCCACCTTTGAGGACGGCCTTTTCACGTTCCAGGAGTTGCAGCCCCATGTAGGCAGCACCCAAATCACCGGACACGCAGATAAGGTCAGTCTCTTTGGCACCGTTGCGATACACTACCTTGCCTTTTTCAGCCTCTCCGATGCAAGTGATGCTGATGGTAAGTCCCGTATAAGACGAAGAAGTGTCTCCGCCCACAATATCCACTCCGTACTCCTCGCACGCCAACCGGATACCGGCATACAGTTCGTCCATGTCCTCTACGCTGAAACGCTTGGATAACCCCAACGAAACGGTGATTTGCCGGGGAGTTCCGTTCATGGCATAGATGTCGGAGAAGTTGACTACCGCCGACTTGTAACCCAAGTGCTTGAGGGGTACATACGTCAGGTCGAAGTGTACACCTTCCAACAGCAGGTCGGTGGTGACAAGCACCTCTTTGTCCGCAGGATAGGAGAGGACGGCGGCATCATCGCCGACGCCGTATTGGCTGGATTTATTCTTTAGTTCGATACCTTCGGTGAGGTGGCGGATAAGGCCGAACTCACCGAGGGTTGCTATTTCTGTTCTCATTCTTTACGCTCTATTAATCAACTCCCTCATAATCTCCGTCATTCTCGGCTGAGCCGCATCCGCGGCTTTCTGTACCTCTTCGTGGGAGACTTCCACAATCTTGCCTTCCACGCCGAGGTCGGTGATGACAGATACACCAAACACTTTAATTCCGCAATGGTTCGCGACAATCACTTCGGGAACGGTAGACATGCCCACTGCATCGGCTCCCAGAATGCGGAACATCTTGTATTCCGCCGGAGTCTCAAACGTAGGGCCTTGCGTACCTATATATATGCCATGCTGCACCTTGATACCCTTTTCCGCGGCAATCTCGTCAGCTTTGCGGATCAGTTCCTTGTCATACGCCTCGCTCATGTCCGGGAAACGCGGCCCGTAAGGAATGTTCTTGCCACGTAGCGGATGTTCCGGGAAGTAGTTGATGTGGTCGGTGATAATCATCAAGTCTCCGATCTCAAAAGCCGGGTTCGTGCCGCCACTGGCATTGGAAACGAACAGCGTCTTGATGCCCAACTCGCGCATCACACGTACCGGGAATGTAACTTCCTTCATGGAATATCCCTCGTAGTAGTGGAAGCGTCCCTGCATCGCCATGATGTCCTTGTTGCCCAGCTTGCCGAAAATCAGCTTGCCGCTGTGTCCCTCTACGGTAGATACGGGGAAGTTCGGGATATCTTCATACTTTATTTCATACTTCTCGGTGATTTCTCCGGCAAGGCTGCCAAGTCCGGTTCCGAGGATAATTGCTGTCTCGGGTTGCGTGTGCATCTTACTTTTCAGGTAAGCTGCTGTTTCTTGAATCTTTTCTAACATAGCCAATAATGTTTTGGTTAAATATATGTTGTTGATTTTGTAAAAACTCAATCTCGATGGGAAGCACGTAAATATACGGTTTCAGCGCTTCGCTCAGGGCGGGGTGATGCAACAGCCGTGCCGCGTCCTTTTCGGTCGTGATAATCAGCCGCTTCTTCTCGTCCCACTGCAAGAACTGTTCCTCAACCATCTGCAAGTCTTTCGGGCTGAAATCGTGGTGGTCGTCGAATGCCAGCAGTGTGACGTGCGGAGTATGCGACTTCACCTCTTGTACCAACGGCGCAGGCGATGCGATACCCGTTACCAGCAATACCTGCTCGTCTCCTGAAAGAGAAGAAAATCCTTCCCGGCGGTTATCCGTCTTTTCCGGGAATAACGGTGTCAATGTTCCGTAACGGAAACGCGAGAAATACAGCTGTTGATACGGAAACAGACGCAAGCGTTTGGCGATGATGTTGAAATCTATCGGCTTGATGGTTTCCGGGCATTTGGTTACGATGACGATTTGTGCCCGGTTCTTCCCGCTTGCCGGTTCGCGCAGCCTTCCTGCAGGGAGCAGGGCATCTTCGCACAGCAACCGGTGGTAATCGGTCAGCAGGATATTCAGCCCCGCTTTCACATAGCGGTGTTGAAAAGCATCATCCAGCAAAACTACGTCTACGGGCGGATTATCCAGTTTCAGTAACTGCCCGATGCCGTGGCAACGGTCCTCGTCCACCGCTACCCGTATTCCGGGAAATTTGTTCTTGATTTGATACGGCTCATCGCCTATTTGCCGCACGTTGCTGTCACCGGCAGCCAGTACATACCCTTTGCTTTTCCGCTTGTAACCCCGGCTCAACGTGGCTACGTGCAGTTTCTCCCGAAGCAGTAACTTTATCAGATACTCCGTATGCGGTGTCTTGCCCGTTCCTCCCACAGCGAGGTTTCCCACACATATCACAGGAACGTCAAAACTCTTTGACCGGAGCCAGCCCCAATCAAAGAGTTTGTTTCGCAAGCATACCCCCAACCCGTAGAGCCACGAGAGGGGGTATAACTCATAGTGTATTTTGATAAAGTTGTCCTCCATTTAAACAGACCCTTGATTCTTAGCCGTCATAATAAAAATTAGAACACAAATTACACGAATTACGCAAGCGATATGAATTTTGTACTATTGATGAATAACGCTTATCCGATGTTTGTTTGTGTAATTTACCTTTCTTTTATTGGATATTCAGTTCAAACGGTATACGTGCCTGTATCCGGTCTGCTTTGTCAAAGTTCTCCAAAGCACCGAATTGCTGGTATATCTCACCCATTGTGCCTTTCAGCATGCGAGCTTTGATATAGTTCCCCGGATTTGTATTCATCAGGCTTTCAAAGAAGCTTTCCTTTTTCGGATAGTTCATAACGGTATAGGCATCTACTTTTGCCTTTGCAACAGCAATCTCCAATGCCTTGTCCAAACCGCCCAGCTCATCCACCAGTCCCAACTCTTTTGCTGTGCTGCCTGTCCAGACACGACCTTGTGCAATCTTATCCAGTTCTTCCTTGCTGATACCGCGGCCATCGGAACAACGAGTCAGGAAGAGGTCATATCCCCGGTTTACATACATTTGCACCAAACCTTTTTCACCGTCGTTCATCGGACGTGCCAGCATGCCGAAGTCAGCATATTGGTTAGTCTTCACTACATCGAAGCTCACACCGATTTTGTCGGCCAACCCTTTGGCATTGGGGAACATGCCGAAGATACCGATAGAGCCGGTCAGTGTGGTGGGATCGGCGACAATCGTATCCGCATTACAGGAAATGTAGTAACCGCCCGATGCGGCATAGTCACCCATAGACACGATTACCGGTTTCTCTTTCTTTAATTCGCTTATCGCATACCAGATTTGTTCCGAACCGTAGGCGCTGCCACCCGGAGAATTCACGCGCAGTACCACGGCTTTCACATCTTCGTCCTCTTGTAACTTGCGCAAGTCTCTGATTACCTTTTTAGAATTGATACCTTCTTCACTGGTAGCCGAAGAACTGCCACCGTCAATTTCTCCGTAAGCATAATATACGGCAATCACGTTTCCGCTCTTGTCCTTGGGAACGTTCTTCTTCACGTTCACCATATCCTTCAATCCCAGTACAGGCATACGGTCGTCCTTGTCGACACCTACCATTGTTTTCAGATAGTTGCGTACATCATTCTTATACATTAAGGTATCAACCAATCCATATTGCACACTCTCCTCTGCGGGATAGAAAGCCAGCATACGGTCTGCAACAGCATTCAGTGAGTCGGCAGACATTTTACGGGAAGCGGCTACATCACTGGTCAACTGTCCCCAGATAGAAGAAAGATACACATTGACCTGTTCGCGATTGGCAGGGCTCATTTCTGTAGCAATAAACGGTTCTACGGCAGATTTGTATGTACCCACCTTGAATACTTGCATCTCTACACCGATTTTAGCCAATAAATCTTTGAGGAACATCGGAGTAGATGCCAAACCTTTCCATTCGACCATACCTTGTGGATTTAGCAATACTTTGTCTGCCACGCTTGCCAGATAGTAAAGTCCCTGCGAATAATTATCACCGTATGCCACGATGAACTTGCCGGACTCCTTGAAATCTTTCAATGCGTTGCGGATTTCTTCCAGTGAGGCAAATCCTGTGCCCAGCCAGCTTGCTTGTATATAAATACCTTTGATATCTTCATTCTCTTTTGCCTTCTTGATGGAAGAAAGGATGTCGTCCAGTCCGTAAGTGGTGTTTTCTTCACCCAAGAGGAAATCAAACGGGTTCTCCTGGCTGCGTTCAACCAGAGCACCGTTCAGTTCCAACATCATAATGGAGTTCTTGCGGACTTGTGTTTCCGACTCTGAGGAAGACGCTATACCAAAGAACACCAGAATGCTGATGAAGAACAGCACGACGCCCGATACAATGATACCCGTTACGGTGGCAAGCGTAAATTTCAGAAAATCTTTCATTGTCTTATTGTTTTTAGTTGCTAACTTTTTTAAGCTAACAAAGATAAATAATTAGGTTGATATTTATCCTATTTGTCGCAAGATTTTTCGGTTTGTCACACAGTCATTCATTAAAAATGTACATCTCTCCCTCTATCTTCTTCTTTTCTGACAATCTCAACTCTCCGTATATATAGTACGCACGTATATGCGTGCATGTGCGCGTATTCTCTTTTCTTTTTTATCTGAAAAATCCCCGTTATTTTAAGAGGGGGTATACCCTCCTCTGACATATGGGGATTTTTGAATTATTGCAGACAGTATTTTCCTTTTTTTTCTCCGTCTGCTAATTAATGTTTAATTTCGCGTTCCCATATTAATTAATTGGCTTTAATGTTAAACGAAATTGTAAAAAAAGTATGGAAACTACTATTTTAAAAAAGTGGATGTCTTAGAAAGCCGCCGTTGGCAGCTTGTCTCCAAAGACAGTAATCTTGACCTGGCCGAGATTGCCGGAAGTATCGAACTGCTCACTGCCGATAAGGTGCACATTGACAAGGGCAAACCGCTCTTGCTGGAAGCCATCGTCCGGCAAATCCATTACCATCAGGAGCATCCCCGCGAAGACATCAACATCAAGCATGAGGTGCGCCAATGGGCACGTATCCTCACCGCCTGCTGCTTCGTGGAGAAAAGTCGCGACTGCAGCACCGCCATGAAAGAGAAAGCCCTTGAGACAGAACTTTATAACCTGCTCTCGCGGTTGTTTCCCAAAACCCGATAGAACAATATACCGACCGGTATTGCCCGGTAACCGGCATTAGTGTTTTGATAGCCTTTTCCCCCCGGAAAGGGCTATTTTCGTATGCGGAAGCAAGTCACCACCTTTGTGCCCGCCAATAAGGCAGATTAAAACATTGATAGGATGATAGACATTTCCATTACCGCTTACCGCGGCTTCTCCGCCGTTGCAGGCGAAACCAACCTAAGTACTTTACTCTCTAATATCCGTGGCGGCGCTTACTTCCCTGCAGTGCATAAGGTGGAGGAGCAGTTGCGGCTGGGCGACCTCGCCAAAGCCAACGCCATCAAGAAGCAGTTGCCTTTCTTCACGCTGACGGGTAATTACCACACGGTGCGCCAGTCCCACTCGCTGATACGTTACAACCCCGTGATCACCATCGACGTGGACGACTTGGAGGACGGCCGGATAGAGGGTGTGCGTCAAGCCCTCGCGTCTGATCCCGACGTGCTGGCTTTCTTCCTCACCCCGAAGCGCCACGGCTTTAAAATCTTCCTGTACCTGCGCACGGAGTACGCCCGCCGCCTGCGCCAGACTGCTTTCTCCGTTCCCGTCATCACTTATTCCGAACTGGAGAAACACCATTCGTTGATGTACGAGGCTGCCCGTCTGCACATAGAGCAGGTAACGGGTGTAGAGGTTGATGTCAGCGGCAAGGACATCGGGCGTGGCTTCTTCGCTTCTTTCGATGTGCAGGCATACTTCAATACGGAACTGCTGGGAGAGATAGAAGAAATAGGGACGAAGGTGGTAAGTGAGAAGGAGGTAAGTGAAAAGCCCTTCAACCCCACCCTGCCACTTGAAACTTCTCCCTGGCACGCGTTGGAATATAAGAAAGCTCTTTCCACCACCCGCCGTTCGGAGAAGTTCCGGGAGGGCAACCGTGACAACTTCCTCTTTGTGCTGGGTAACCGTTGTTTCCGTAAGGATATCCCCGAAGAGGTTGCCATAGCATTTGCCGTACGCGACTTTCAACAGGATGACCTGGATGTGGCAAGCGCCATCCGTAACGCTTACCGTTACGTCAGCAAGACACAGGCTGCCGTGAAAGCCAAAGAGGAGAAAGTGCCTGTTGTCAGCCGTATCATGGATTTCCTTTCCTGCCGTTACCGCTTCCGCCGGAATGTGATACTGGACAGGCTGGAGTTTGCGGAAATTACTCAGGGAGCTGGCACGGAGGTAGCTGCCGAAACATCTTCCCCCGTCTTCCGCCCCCTGCGCGCCAAAGACCTGAATTCCATCTACGTCAACCTGCTTACGGACGGTGTCAACTGTTCGCTCAATACCTTGAAAGCCATTGTCGATTCCGATTACGCCTCCTGCTTCAATCCTTTCGAGGATTACCTGCTGAACCTCCCCGCCTGGGACGGTACGAGGGATTACATCGGCGAGCTTGCCGACACCGTCCTTACCGAAGACCGGGAGTTCTGGCGCGAGAGCTTCCGCCGCTGGTTGGTGGGGTCGGTGGCTTGCGCCTTGAGGGAGAAGAAAGTGAACCAGCTGGTCTTGATACTCTTTGGCGGACAGGGCAAGGGCAAAAGCACCTGGATAAGCCGCCTGTTGCCTCCCTTGTGGAACGAATACTACCATACGGGCATGATTAACCCCGACAACAAGGACGACATGCTGCTGCTCTCCACGCGTTATCTCATCAATATGGAGGAGTTCCAGGGCGTAAAGGCCGGTGACCTTGCGGGGTTGAAACGTATCATCACCCAAGACAGCATCATCCAGCGTAAGGTATACGACACACAGGCTTTCTGCTTTATCCGCCATGCCTCCTTCATCGCCAGTACCAACAAGCGGCGTTGCTTGCAGGATATCGACGGTAACCGGCGTTTCCTGCCCTCATCGGTGCTGTCGGTGGATTACCGTAAACCGGTGGATTACTGCGGCGTCTACTCGCAGGCGATGGCTCTGTTGGACAGCGGTTACCGTTACTGGTACGAGGGCGACGAGATAGACGGGCTTAACCTGCATAACGAGCTTCACCGTTTGAAGGACCCTGTGGAGGAGAACCTTTTCGTCTTCTTCCGCCGTGCCCTGGCAGGGGATACGAACGTGAAGTGGATGCCTGCTTCGGCCATCCTTACCCATCTTACCATCTTCGGTAAGGTTCAGGTGAACCGCCAGACGCAGCAGGAGCTTGTGCAGGCTTTGGAGAAGTACGGCTTCGCTACGAGGGTGAATGCACAGGGCGGTACGGAATATGAGGTGGTGGAGTTTCAGGCGGAGGAGGTGGAGAGGAGGTTTAAAGAGTGATAGGGGGGAAGATGGTGAGATGATAAGTATCTGCCATTGTGTTTTGACAGGTATGGAAATAGGTTTTGCCTATATAGTAAATCCCGTATGATGTATATCAAACGGGATTTGCTATATAGGGATAATTGAAAGATTATTCTTTTCCGTAAGGAGCTACGTCTTCACAAACTCCGATAGGGTAATTTCTTAAAATGTCAGGGTCACGATGCGTATGCCAAAACAAATGAATCCTTATAATGTCACCTTTAACAGAGTATATTATTTTGTAGGGTTTCACTAAAAGAAATCTGTATTCATGTTCTTCATCAGTAAGTTCCCACTCAATACTTCCAATGAGAGGATTGTCTTTCAACATACTGATCTTTTTTCTAATTCCTTCCTTGAATCTTAAAGCAGTAAGAATACCGAACTTCTTTTTTCCGTATTAAAAGATTTCGCCAATTTGACGTTGAGCTTCAATGTCGTACTGTATAGTCATTATTGCAACGCATTATAGAAATCTTCCATATCCTCTTCTCTAATATATTCTCCTTTTTCAAATCGTCTTTCAGAGTCTTGCAACTGCTTTTGGGCTTCTTTTATGCTCATACGGCAAGGGTTCTCATTATTTCCACTTTTTCGCATGATATCTTTTATTGTATCGAGCACATCCGGATCGTTAGTGTTCAACACTTCTCTTGCTAATTCGGCTTTGTAAGCTTCCAACTCTAAAGTGTTCATATTCAAATATATTTTTTATTTGGGGCAAAGATACATAAAAACTCGGTATATATTCCGGTATTACATATAATACGTACCAAATTGTGTATGTAAATCTAGGTATGTTATTTGATAATACAAAAGAAAGCTCGGTTTTTTTATATTATTTTCTTGATTTTAATGTTATTACGGCTCTCCCAATACTTCTGCAATCAGCCTCACCTGCCGACGTGTATATCTATGGTCTCCTTTCGCCTCTCCCGCCTGATACATGGCTTTGTACAATGCCGGATTTCGTCGTATCCAGTAGCGCATCTTCCGCATGGCGGCTACGATGGGCATATCGGGATTGTACAGGTGTGCCAGTTCTGCTTTTCCGTAAGAACGGATCATGAAAGGTTCTTCTATGCAATGATTTTCCATTTTCTTTTTTAAGTTTTTTGAGTTGATTATCCGTGTTACCTATACTTCAAAGGTACAAAAAAATGGATGGACAGGAAAGCGAAGCGTGTATTATAATTGTTTGAAATACAAGATACTATCATATATGTACATGGAGAGCAAAGTGCGACAAAACGGTGGGGTGGGAGATTGTATCTTTGTTGTACGAAACGAGAGAATTACAAATCATAAGTTCTTATTTCTTATTTCTGATTTTTGATTTCTGATTTCTGAATTTTGAATTCTGAATTTTGAATTTTTGATTTCTGAATATCTCCCTTTTCCGTGGCTGCGCAGCCCGATTTTTTTTATTTTAATTCTTAATTATCAATTAATCATGGCAGTACCATTCAAAAAAGTGGGTTACCGGAAAGACCCCAAAGACAAAGATTCCGCAGTTACCTTTCATCCCCGTCTCGTCACTATGGGACAGACGGTCACTCTTGACAGCATCGCTTATGAGATGAAAGAGAAAAGTTCATTGTCTTACGGCGACATCAAGAGTGTGTTGACTAATTTCGTGGAAACCATGCGCACGTCTCTTTACAACGGGCATTCCGTAAATATCCAGGAGTTCGGCGTATTCAGCCTTTCCGCCCGTTCTTCCGGTGTGGACGAGGTAAAGGATTGCTCGGCAAAGAACATCAGGAGCGTCAAGATCAATTTCCGTGCTTCGAGCAGTGTCAAACCCAATCTGGCTTCCACCCGTGCCGGTGATAAAATCGAGTTCCTCGACATTCAGGCAGCCTTGGACGGAGAGAACGGAAATGGCGGTAGCGGTTCGGACGGTAACCAGGGCGGTTCCGGCAGTGGTAGCGGAGAAGATCAAAACGAAAATCCGCTTGGCTAAACCCCTCGTTCCCCATTCAACTTATTTATTAACAGAGTATTCTCCACCCCTTTTAGGAGGCGGAGGGTGCGTAATATTTAATCATCATGGCAACAAAATCATCTTGGTGGGATAAACTCCTGAAAATCGTAATCGCAGTAGCTTCGGCAGTCTTGGGCGCTCTTGGCGCTAATGCTATGCCGGCTTAAAATTAAATATCAGATATTCGATCTTAAATATCAGATATTAATTATTAAATATTAATTCCATGCGGCATGAGCGCAGCCAATTAATATTTAATACCTAATAATTAATGTTTAATCAAAATGAGATTTATCAATCTTATCGTCATCCACTGTTCCGCCACCCGTTCGGACCGTTGTTATACGGAACATGATTTGACTACAGACCACCTGCGCCGGGGTTTCTCCGGCGCAGGTTACCATTTTTATATCCGCAAGAACGGAGATATAAAGAGTTTGCGTCCGGTGGGACAAGCCGGCGCTCATGCCAGGGGCTATAATGCCCATAGTATCGGCATCTGCTACGAAGGGGGATTGGATACCCACGGCCGCTCTGCGGATACCCGTACTGATTTTCAGAAACATTCTTTGCGGGTACTTGTCATGTTGCTGTTACGGGATTATCCCGGTAGCCGTGTTTGCGGTCATCGTGACTTGAGCCCGGATGCAAACCATAACGGAGAGATAGAGCCGGAAGAATGGATTAAAGACTGTCCGTGTTTTGATGCTGCTACTATTTTGCAGGAACTGCCGCCGCCTAATCCGGCTTATTTATAAAAGCGGCACTTTTTCCGGTATTTTTCCTCGTTACTGTGAACATATGTACGCTTTCTTCGCGCGTGCGTATATATAATAATGTGTTTTCTTTCCGTGTTTTTTCCTCTTCCCTTGGGAAATATGTTCTATAACATCCTTATTTTTCAGCATGTTACAGAAAAGTTTGATTTTTCTTTAAAAAAAGAGTCATATATATTTGCGTGTTATTGTCAAATGCCCTACTTTTGCATCCGCTTTCGGGAACGAGAGCAGCGATGGTTTGACATTCTGGCAGAAACGGTGTAAGAACCCTGTCATTTTTCTGCTCTTTGGCATTCGTTTCCATACGATTTCAGCCTTGGAAAAAGAAAATTGAAAAAAAACTTCCGGTTTTGTTTGGAGGTTATATGAAAAAGTCCTTACCTTTGCATCCGCTTTCTGAAAAGAATGAAAGCTTGAAAAGAAGCGATCTTTGAACAGATTTACATAAACAATACAAGTAGTACAAGAGCGAGACCCATTTCTAGCGATAGGGATCGGTCTCGGGTAAAAACTAAAAGAACCGTCATTACTTAATAATAGGTAAAGACATATACTTTTAAATTCGAGCGTCCTGGACAGATAAAATGAGATCGTATATTATGTTTATAGGTTTACTTATAAATCATGGCATATGACTCTTACAATACTTTTACAATGAAGAGTTTGATCCTGGCTCAGGATGAACGCTAGCTACA